>Ga0172370_10001205_pt1 | contig 40170 bp, 25 predicted proteins | sample LakKiv5m_FD_114538 | JGI IMG/M metagenome (GOLD analysis project Ga0172370, IMG submission 114538) | Freshwater microbial communities from Kabuno Bay, South-Kivu, Congo - kab_022012_11.5m | ecosystem: Environmental > Aquatic > Freshwater > Lake | place: Democratic Republic of the Congo...
CTGTTTGTCGGTTACCATTCAGTTCTCCATTTATTTGGTTGACCTGAATAGTATACCCTTTTTTCCCGATTTTTGCGGAATTTTTAATTGTCGCCAGGCGGGAATTTTAATTGTCGTTCATCAAAACCCGCATCGCTGAGCTGGAAGCGTAATGAAGCTGTGGTAATGCTCCGTCAGGATTTGGCGGGAATTATCCGGTAATCAAACCTTCAAAGCCTGATAAGAAAGGGCAAGAAAAAGCTGGGCAAGAAGCCCGGCAAACCCGGCGGCGGACGTAAAAGACCCGGCCGCATCTATGAGATTGTTGAACAAACACTGGATAGTTGCCCCGATTGCGGGCATCCGCTAAGCTTGGAAAACCGCATCAGTTCTTGGGAACACCTTCAGGAAGATATCATCACAGCGCAGGTCAATATCACCTGCTTCCGGCATTTCAACTACTGCTGCCCCGGCTGACACAAAATTTAAAATTCTCCCGCGCATGGCGATGAAATACCCCATTCCAAACTGGACACAAGGGCTTTGTTAGTAGCGATTCTTTTTAAATATCAATATGCGATGCCCTTCAACAAAATCGCTTCCATGCTGAAACAGACCTGCGGACTTCCGATTACCGACAGCGCTTTATCAAAGGAAGTGCTCAGGTTAAATCAGCGTTTTCAGGGTGAAGTCGAGGCGCTTTTTGAAGTCATTTTGGCAGTCCCATCTTGAATATTGACGAAACCGGCTGGTGGGGCAGTGGCATCAACGATTATCTGTGTGTCTTCACCGATAAAATTCATTCTTATTACCGCATCATTCACAGCTGGGCGAAGATTACAATGGAATTATCAATTCCAATTTCTTCAGCGCCTATTATCCGCTGACTTATCGCAAACAGAAATGTCATACATTTTGGGGCGGAAGTTTCATAAAGCCAGCGAACGGAATAGCTCCGGAGAGTTTTTATGGCTGAAGCGCAAGGTCGACTGGCTGTGGCATGACTCAGAACACTTGAAAGCGAACCAGGAAATATAAGCACCAAAGGTATTTCAAAGGCGGCTGCAGCGATTGAAACTGCGGGCTTTGGAACTAGGTGATATAGAATTTACCTATACCGACAGCTGTTGTTTAGCTGATCTGACGGTTTCCCATGCCCATGAACTTTTTACCTTTGTCGACCATCCCGAAGTCGAATGCACCAACAATTTGGCGGAACGGAAAATCCGACCCAATGTGGTGATACGCAAAATCTCCGAGGGAAACCGTTTCCGCAGCGGGGCAGAGGCGCATGAAAATTTCATGAGCTTAGTGGTCACCAGTCAATAGAAGGGTAAAGACTGGTTCGACTACGGAAAAAAAGTTCTGAATAACTTCCACGATAATGTAAAAGAACCGGTTATTGTTATAGCTTAAAATAAAATCTGATCAAAATACTTTGTAGTTACGCACTCTGATCAAACAAAAGCAAGAAGGTGCTGTCGACTCTCCGCAGTCGACAGCATTCTTATAATAATCAATTACATTGCGTCGGCTACAGAAAGCCGACGTCACACTAAAGTCAGACTTTTTGAGCGAATTATTGCGTTTTGATCAAAGAACTTTATAGATACAATAAAATAAAGACCGTTTCTCATAATTATCTTCTCTGTTTTATCAGTAATTAAAGTAACCGTTCCCAATTGATTCCAATTGGGAACGGAATTGTACTAGTCTTATAAGAGATTCTATTCACCTGACTTTCGCATTTGATCTAACTCAAGTTTTTCCTTTTTGGCCGCTTCGAGTCTTTCCATCATTTTGCTTTTCTCATATTTAATGCGAAGTTGTTCTTCCTCTTTAATTTTATCATACAAGGCGGCGCCGACTTCGGCTGTAGGCCATTGTACTACAACATAATACTCGTAAACCGTCCTTCCTGCTTCATCAGTATAATCGTACAATTCAGATTTATATTCAGTTACCATTCGCAGGCATTGTGTCACTAAAGCCTTAGTAACTGTGGCGAAGGTGGATTGAATTTCCTGATCACCACCTACGCCAAATTCCTGATAGAAATCTTCCCGATAATTGTCAAGGTAAGTTTCAACTTTTTGCGCAATGTTGGACTGAGAGTTAGTAAATGCTCTTTGTTGGGTGCCTGAAATATCAATACCCGAAGCTGTCCCTTTACCAAATACATAGTTTTTGTCATTTGGCAGGTTTAGCCACCATTCCGGTACATCGGATTTTTTCTTCTTTGAGCGATGGGCTGCGTTTGTGCAACTTTCAAGCATAAAACTTACTGAAAGTAAAAGCACAAGTAAAAGGATGACTTTTTTCATTTTTTTTACTCCAGAATAATTGGTTAATATAAGTAATTTTAGTTAAATATTTTTAACCACAGTTAGTTACTAACCGTCCGAGCTTTCTGCGCGCTAATTGTTGGTGAGGTTCTTTTGTCTTTTCCGATACGGTCGTAGATTAAATCGCCAGGACAGTGATCGAGGAAACTTTTAGCGCTGAAAAAAGCGCTTGATATACTGCTGATAAGCAAGATAACTATAAAAAAGAGCAGCATATTGTTTTTTAGATTGAAAAAGGTATGGTTTTCGTGTTGAAAAAGCCCCATAATTATGAATAAATCTTTCAATAAGCCGCTATATCCAATAATTATTGATAATCCCAGAGCGATGATTAGATTTATAAAAATGAAAGGCCCTATTAGTCTTAAATACAACATTTGTATGGTTTCATCCATGATTCCAAAGGCCGTAAAAATGCCGATATAAATTCTATGCTGGTTTAATAATTCCCGCATCACATTAGATATAAAAATGCTGATACTGATAATACTAATTAAAATAATCGTATAACCCAGAACTCGGGTTAGAGAAGCGATTAAATTATAATTACTCATCGCTTCCACCTTTTCCATGTTAATTTCTAATTGGTGATTATTAGAGCAATACTCACTAAAATCAGCGAGTTTTTCCAAGTTATTCATATAAATTGACAAGCTATTATCCTGTGGAAAGGGACCGACTGTATTCTCAAAGAATTTGAACATTTGTATTAGCCTATAATTCTTGAACAATGGATCGCTTTTAATATCATTCATGGTATTACGCAAGAACTTAAGGTCAACTGCTTCCCAAAAAGTCACCCTTATTTGAAAACCACTTTTCCATGATTCATCGTAGGGAATCGGTGAACTTATGGTAGGACCATAATACCCGTAACCCTTATCTTTTTTTATAAAAAAAGCCTCTAACTTATTCTTAATCTCCCACGCGGTATCCTGCGCAACTTCAACAAAAATGATCAATTGGTCTGTTTTAGATGGATCAAGGGGGTGGCTGGGTGCAAGATACTGGTCATAGAAAAAGGGTAAAGTAATAAATTTTGCATTTCCAGGAAGTTTTTTTACGATACCGATGACTGGCACCGGAATAACTTCAACTTGATATTTACTGGGGTATATAATATTAACAAATGCAGGTTTCTGCGAGTCGCAACAAGTCTTAACATAATCTTCTGACAAAATCCAACCCAGAGAATTAGCCTTTTTAAAAGACCCTCCGGCAATCAAATTTTCCGCATTTGTGAGTTTATCGATTAAAGGATCATTAATGGCAAGGGTTCTGCCTATTGCATATTGGCCATCGTTAATTTTTTCATTCCAAATAGTTTTAGAAAATTTTGTGTAAGATGTAGTCCATTCAACCATATATTTATCTTTAATTCTGGAGGAATTTAAGGAATCGCAGATGAAATCAAGTTGATCGGTCATTCCATGAGGAATGGAGACATCTAACCAGCGGACAAAGGGATCGTTCATTTTATCATTTAAGACATCTAATCCTCCCTGACCAAAACCAATCGCCAGAAATACCACAAATAGCATCCCTAGCAAAAAAAATCCGCGCCCCGAAAACAATTTTAGGTCTTTGCTATTACCATTGAGGAAAAGCTTATTAAATTGACTATCATATTTTCTTGGCATATTGGGCATATCATCAGTTTTCAATACATCTTCTACTTCAGTCACTTTATGATCATTCTTACTTGAAATCATTGAAGAGCCCCATCTATCTTTTCTGACCTCCTCATTGGAAAGAAGGCTGCCCTCCTTTTTTACTATAATACGCTCACTTTTATTATTAAGCCCAATATAAGAATAATCAAAAATATCAAGCATTTTATTTTCTAAAGTTAAGGTTATTTCGGATACGGTTTTTCCCAACTGACTCCAAGACCGCGGCTGATATATAATATAATCGGTCTTGTTATTGAATTCATCCGTATATTTTGAACTTTCACTATAAATTGGATTCCCCTGAGTATCCTTATCACAACTAAATACTAATTTCTCATCAATATAGCCATTTTGGTTCATAACCATCAATCTATCAGCATAAGCAATGGCCAAGTCTAGGTTATGTGTAACGAGAATCGCGGTCTTCAATAATTCCAGCTGTCCGCTGGCTTTTGCCGCTTGAACAGATTGATCAATATGACGCCGAATCAGAGTCATTACCCAATGCGCATTGGTCGGATCAATATTGCCGGTCGGTTCGTCAGCAAAAAGAACTTTAAAATTTTTTGCTATTGACCGAGCAAAGGATATCCGCTGTTGCATACCGCAGGAAAGTGTATTCACTGTTTTGTTGCCAAATTCAATGACTTCCTTATTACTCGATATCCCAATTATTTTCTGAATAAGAAGATCAAATTCATCAAGGTCCTTTTTTTGAGCTGAGTAATCTTCGCCCTTGTAGCCTTGCATAATCTTAGTCGTGGCGACATTCTGCCAGACACTAAACATGGGAATAAGGTGAGACCGCTGAAACATGAAGCTGATATAATCTAATCTAAGCTTATTGAGTTTTCGTTTATCGAGCCATATATCCCGATAATCATACCCCGGTTGATCCGGGAAAGGATAGTAAACAATCTGGGAATCAGTCACTCGCTTAGAATGTGCTTGACTTAACATTCCGATGGTCTCAAGAAACGTGGTTTTTCCGCAACCCGATTTTCCGAGAATGACTATCATCTCTCCCCGAGGAATATCTAATTCAGGAATATATAGAGCTACTTTGTTATCAAAAACTCTGGTCAAATTCCTAATTTTAAAACAGGGTGTTGACTTCACTTATCGCTCTGGATATATTTTGTTATAATAGGATATCGAAGTATATCCAATAATATTGCCTCCTACAGTTATAAAATGAATAGGTATAACTGGGGTGATTAGTTTGTTTCAGCCAATTCATTATGTACATAGTAAAATTTATGAAGCAATTCCGTCATCTCTTGATTGTTTATTATATTAGAAAGCTACTGTCCCGTTAAGAATTTGGGATATGGTTATAAGTTAAATAATATTCTATATTTATAAGCTCTGAATACTTTTTTCGATTTGAATTCTGGTGTATATTTTGGTCACTCTTATATTATTATTAGAAAGGTTGACCATTGAATTCAGGGCGAACGATTTTTTCTCAATTAATGGACTTTTTACCGAAAAACGATTTCGATAAATGCGTCCAACGGTATCAAGGCAATTACAGGATTCGAAAGTTTTCCTGCTATAACCAATTTCTATGTTTAGCCTTTGCGCAGCTTAATTTATAAATAATTCAGGTTCAGTACTATCCAGATCAATAATAATTGACCAGGGTTTATAAAGTATAATTTCAGTCCCCAAATCATCAAGCTTTCTATTATCGAAAAAAGCGCTGTTTAATATAGCCGGATATTCTTTGACCAAATGTGGTCTAGCTTCCTCTTCTTTTGGGGTTCAACAATGATCTTTCGCTCGGGTCTTGACTCGCCTTGAGGCGGCTGTGCTTCTTTGCCTTTTTTCCCACATCAGCTGCATAGCAGGAATGTCAAAAAAAATATTCTCTTTCAGTCTTAGTCAGCATAAAATCTTCCATTGCCCGAAATATTATGCGCCTCTATGGTAAAAGATCTTCATCAATCCAGAAATAGGGCTTGCCATTAGACATAAATCTTCGGGGAAATTTTTCATCGAAATATATCGCTTCAAGATCGCCTAAGGTCTTGGTTATTTGTTGCACCCAATTTCTGAATTCTGCATCTGGAAAAGCACCTGGGTCTTTAATATCAACAAGCTTTACATTCTTAAGAAATTTACTTTTTGAAGGCAGACCTGAAAGCTTCTCCATTACCACCTTCATAGGCATATTTTCAAGTTCGGATTTCGACTTTCCAGTTCCGAGATATGATTTAAGCAGCTGCATTGCCCAATCATAGAGAGCATCTCTTTCATCCGCAGCTGTTGCGGCGTTGTTTAATTCGCGAAGATCGGTCAACAACTGGCTAAATTCGGGGTAGGATAGAAAGAGAACATTTTTATATAATGGTTTCATTTGATTCGGAACTATGTAGGTAGAATAACCTTGTACATAAAGCTGGAATTTCTTTTTCTCAATAAACTTCATATCCTCCGCGGTTAAACCGCAGGATTTCAGGAAAGCGACAATACTATGCGCCATGGAAGAAGTGTGTTTTATCTCTTCGGAATTTTCTAATGCAGAAAGATCAGTATTGCCGCCAGCAATGATTATTTTATCGATCTCTTTATTGACATTTTCCGTATATTGGTTAAAATCCCGGATGTAATCAATTATTGCACTGCCTAACCGCGAGGGGTCCATTTTTTGGCTATTACTCAGACCGTAGATGGCGCCGCCAATATTTCCCTCCCTTAAATAATAAGTGTCACCGAGTTTTTCCCATCTGGGATGAATCGGAAGTCCCTGCTGTTCCAGTTCTGTAACCATACCGGATAAATTTTTATCTGAAACTTGATAAAGAATATCCCTCATCTGTTCAATGAATTTATCATAAGTTACATGCGCCTCATGGTGTACTTGAAAAGCAATAATATGGCATTCAAGCAAAGCCAAACGATCAATGAGCCTTTCCCTATTAACTCGAGTTTCAGTATCATGGTTTCCGGCGTCACCTATAATAATGATGAGATTGGTCTCATCTTTTTTCAATCCTGCTTCTATTACCGCGCCTTCTATACCATAAAAAGGTCTTTCTTCTGCTGTGGAATCTTTACTATGATATGCTTTACCAATAAACCAATCCGCGGCGTTGCCTAAATCTATGGGGCGTACCTCGCGCCAATATTGTTGAGCTTCCTCATAATCGCGATAGACTACTCCGCCAAATCGGATCTCATTATCCGGAAATCTGGCTTTAATATCAATTTCACTGCTTTTTATAGACCTTTGAATTGTAGGTAAATAAGTACTTATCGAAAGGGTTCCATCCACGACAAAAACAATGTTAATATTTCTTCGGCTCAAGATTCTTGCATTGACTTTGTGCTGTTCATCTGCGGTTTTTTCCGCGGTTTTGTAATCCTTATTACCACTAACATCCATCGCTAACACTTGCCCCATAACGCCGGCCTGAAAAACATTACTATCAAGCTCGGAGCGTTTTAGCAGAGGGAAGCGGCGCCACTCTCCGACCGGACGCTCACGAATACCATACGGATCCGAATTCCATATTACAGTGGAATTAGAGAGCGAACCTTCGGCATAAGCAAGTGCGCTCACTTCATCACCAAAAAAGACTGTTTTCTTTTTATTTGACCTTTCTTGTTTAGCCGCTTCTTCCCAATTAGGCTCAACCGCGATCCTATGATCCCAGGCGGTAATTCTCGTCTTAGGTACCCAGCCTTTGATATTATCACCGATCCGTTCTTTATAATCAATGCGCGGATCACGGCCTAACAGCATATATTGCTCAGTAGTTTTATAGACATAGTAAAAATCAAATAAGTTGGCTTGATAATCTGCATTTCTGGCGTTGGCTTCGGGCGAGGTTTTAAACTCCACGGTATTCTTTTCCAAATCTTCCTGAGTTCTAATTGCACCTATGTTATTAAGTATCATTGCTTTGCGGCTGAGTCTTCTCCCCGTCTGCAAACAATTCTTCCACAAAAGCAGCTTATCGTATTTTATCCATCCAAAATCATGCGCTTCCGAACTCAAAATTATGCCATTAATTTTATCATCTTTTACCAGTCTTAAATAACCATTGGATTCTTCGACCACATAGAACCAGTCAAGAAATTTAAGTCTCGTTTTGGTGGAACCTCCGGGGCTGCTATATGTTTGGTTATCGTCATATGCGGACCAGACTACCCAGACCTTTGTGGGTAATTTATCATCCAGCACTAATGGTTCTTCATTCACAACATAAGCATTATAAATTCCTGGAATTTCCAACGCTTTTTGCGGCAAGGGCTGGGCATATAAAGTATTGATTAACAGAATAATCAAGAGCGCAACAAAATGGTTCTTCACAGTATTTTCCTCGCGATTTATTCAAGGATTAGATCATTTTTAACAATATATCTTAAATTGCCAGTCAATTTCAGTAAAGAAGAGCTGTCAGCATTAGTATGGATAATAATTTTTTCTGATTCCTCTATGGATAAATTACTCAGGGTTTCCTCAAACTGCTCCAATCTTCGATCAATCCAACTGGCATTAGTTTGGGAAAGAATGAAATGGTACTCATTATAATACCTGCTGTTGTAAACATTTGAAATTTTGTAAATATCCGCCATCTGCTTAATATCTGTGAAGATGTTTCCTATACTCGGAGCCAGGGTATATAGGTCATTTAATGAAGCAATGATTTCAGCTTTATTTTGACCGGACTTCCAAGCAGAGCCATTAGTCAAGAACAAAAATATATCCTTATATTCATATTTTTCGCATAATTGCCTGATCGCGGTATCGATTTGCGTGTGTCTCATACTATTTTCGGTCAAGTCAATGAAAAAAACTTTCTTAAAAGGCAGGGAAGTACAATCAATAATCACATCAATTTGAGGATCATTCATTTGCCAAGAAAATAAAGACTCTGCAGGTGGATTCTTATTCGGTATATCTTTAAGGTTAATATCATATCCTTTGGGTTTATCGATTTCAATTTTCAAATTTTCATTGACCCGGAGTTTAGGCCATTCCATTGTATAACTCGCTTTATACTCATTCGTTTTATTCAAACTTAGACTAACAGGATCAACACTATTACTAGGTATCATCTTAATTGTAATTTCTCCATTATAAGGCCGGTCTACAGAAGTGTTTAAAGAAAAAGTATGCTCGATAGGAGTCTTTATTCTATCAAGATAAATCTTCATGGGTGTAGTTTTTCCTAAAACAATTTTCCCGTCACTTGCGTTTTCTATAGACCAATTCACTATGTCATCTCTGGTGAGACTGACGAAATAATTCTTCTGATATTTTTTAACTACTGGAATAGTTGTTTTCCCATTTGTGACTTCATAGGATTTACCTGTTAATATAGAAACTTGAATGATTACATCTATTTTCTTAGGTATATATGAAGATAGTGACATTTTTAGGGATGTCTCAGATGGTTCCAAAGTCACATTAGAATTCTCTATTATATAATCAAATATTACTGTAAATGTCTTCAAATCAGTTGCGACAGAAAAATCGGTTGAGGGTTTTATTTTCGTGAAAGGCTCACGAAGTTTATAATCCTGGTTCCACAATGTGGAATCAAAATATGGATAATAATTAACATACGAATCATAGAGAATATAGGTTTCGCCATTTGTAACTTCTTTCAAATAATATTTGTCTTTAAAAGAATATGCGATTTTTGGAGGGGATACTTTGTTTTCTCCTGCAGGCATTTGTGCAATTATAGATACTTTACATATATTAGGAAAAGATACTGGAACATTTATCTGATCAGTACTCGTTTTTACCTCAGTATCTGTAAATTTAACCTTTTTTGAAGATGATTTTATTATTAAAGGCGATTTATTAGTAAGGTATTTGAAATAGTACAAATACCAGTTATGTTTCATATCCATATTATCATATGAATAGTCTAATACTGCATTGTCGCATTTATTTGAATCTTCATCGTAACAAGCAATTTCGGTCCACTTGTAAGCGTTATTCAATGCTTCATTTAATTCATAATCTGAAATAGACTTTAAAGCATCACTATGCGAAAAATTAATCTTTACCGTGCTGATTTTCGGTTCAATCTTCAGCGTGTATATATCTACCGCTTTTGAAAGCGTCAAATTTACAGGTTTAATATATCCGTCCGCGCTAAGCGTATAGTTGAATTCATCTCTTTTAGGTTCCAGGAAATATGCTAACTTAATCTGAATTTTCGCGTCTTCTGTTAAGTCAAAAGATGTAACCTTATACTCCTTTGAGTCTATGGCTGAACTATCCTTAATTATATCTTTAATATTTTTTAAGAATTCAGCCTGCTGAGTTTTTAATTTTAGAGGAACATTAAGGGAAAAATCGACACTAATTGTCTTAGTTATTTGTTTCCATGCGTTTTCTTTGACTTGTAAAACTAGCGATTTTATTTCAGCCGTAGTTAAATCTATTTGCTGCGTAACGAACAAATCATTATCATTAAGGTCCAAACGCGCATATTTGAAATTAGCATCGGGAAAATTTGAAATAGCAATCTCATTTTCCGGTCGTAACTCTATTTTAGCTTTCTTTGAACTCGGTTCATTTTTGTTTTTTTCCAGATAAACTAAATCAAGCTTTTCATTCAATATATCATACAAGGTTTGTGGATCAACTTCAACCTTATCATTCTTCTTAAGCTCAAATGGAATGATTAATTTCTTCATCGACTCCTCAGAAGGAGGGGAAATTGCGGGGAGCGGAGTTTTTACTGATTCTTTAGCTTCTTCTTTTTTTAGAGTTTCATCTTTTACAGTTGGCGTAACCACTGAGACACCAGTATCAGTCTCTTTAATTTCTTCCTGTTGCGAGGGGATTTTTTTCTGTAGTTCTTTAATTTCAACCTTTGTCCAACTACTAAAAAAGTAGTCTACATCAGAACCGTCTTCTTTGTGAATATAATAAAGAAATGACGAGCTAAACGGATAACCTTTGAACTTAAGTTTGAAATGTTGGTTAATTGCTGTGCAATCCTTATTTATTGTTGGATAAATATATATTGAAATATTTTCATTATTTAAAGTTTCGCCAGTCTCTTTATCCAAAACCATACCATTATTGACTAAATATCGGAGATATTCACCGACACTAATATTGTCTTTTTCAGACGGCAATGAAGCAAATACGGAAAATAATGATGACTCTGGTTCAATATTGAGTTTTAGAAATGGATGAAGAAGAACATCAATTATAAAATTTTGCTGACCATAACGATTATCCTTTAATATTTGAGGCTGTTCATGAAACAGTATTATATTGATATTTTCTGAGTTTTCATCTGATTTAAAGCAAGGAATAAATTTATATACACAATAAAGCGATCCGGATTCAATTTCTATTTGATTTTCTGGAATTAGCTTTATAAGTTTAAGTCCGATAAAAATATCTTTATTAAGGTGTGCCTTCCGCGTAATTATATTATCCTTAAAATCGGAAATGTTGCTCCATGACCGATTTGTCACAAGAAGAATAATCACGGTGATTAGGAAGAGGGAAATGGTTTTTCTTTTCATATTTTAAACTTTGCTTATTGAAGATTAAAATTTACCTTTCTGTATTTCTATTAAGACTTTAGACTATTAACTGACTAACCCTACCCAAAGGATTGAGACCTGTCAATTGTCTGACTCCATATTCATTTCCTCTGACGCTTTTCGCAGGAGATCGTATAAGTCTTTATCTTTAACTTCCAGTGTCCTATTGATGTCATTGATAAAATCCTTATAAGACAATCTCGCTAAAACAATAGCGTCGTAATTGCCTTGGGAATTCTTTTGGCAGCCAATTTGAGTAAGGACTATTCTTGGTATATCATTCAGCGCTATATGTTCACCCTCCCAACAGTAAAAGAAATCTTGGCTACAGAATGTCTCTACTTTTCTGCTGAATTCCTCAATAACTTCAGTGTCGTATTTATTACTGTATTGGATTTTTATGTCTGTTGAAACTATCTCTAACTGGATTCTGATCTTTTTACATAATCCGTCTATAGCTTCGCAAGCCGCAAAGGTAATTACATTTGAACTGTCTAAGTTTTCACACTGTCCTAACCCGATAAAATGATTCGGATATTTGTCATGATATACTTTGGGATAATCATACCAAACAGCTTCTATCCAATCTTTAGGCGCTCTCTTGTGGATCTTTTGTCTTCCACCCTGAATATCGACAGTGCCGTCAGCTTCTTTGATATCTTGTTTATTACAGGAAGTGGTCAAACAATTTACCATCAGGAAAACTATGATAAATAGTGCTCTCATGTTCTTAATCTTCAGTCTCTTGGTATTCCCGGAGCCAAATTAGATATGCGGCTTCGCTGTAACTTTTCTCCTTAATTTCACCTTCAGGGCTGCTAAAATCATATACTTTTATTAATTTATTGCCGTAATTATCGTATTTTGAATCAGAGGAAAGGTAGATCTTTTTCTTCCAGTTTAAAACACTGAAGACATCAGCCTTTTCTCGCTCGTCATATCTTTTGATTGCCGCGTAAAGGCTTGCCAACTCTGCAATTTTGGGCAGCCGCCAAGAAGAATTCCCTTCCGGAGGATCACCGAGAGTAATTGAAGTATGATAGCCTGGAGTTGTCTTCCATTCCAGCCAACTATTACCTTGAACTAATTGCTTAAAACTCTTGCTTACTGTATCAATCTCAGCTTCTTTCAAAGTAGTGAAGGATAAGGTAAAAGCCAGGTTTAACAGGCCAAATCCTAATTCGGAATTTGCCTGGTTGTCAATATAGAGAATTTTAAACTGGGAAATCTTAGCATAGTAGGGGACTGTTCTGCTTTCGATGCTGTATTCACCGAACCTGTCGGGACTGCTGCCGGTCATTCGAGTAATTCTTATGGTCTTTTCCGAATGCGATTTCCGGTGATCCTCTAATACCTTCCTATAGATCGACTCCGCTTCATCCAAATAATTGGCAGTAGTAAGACTATACGTCTTTTCCTCACTAATAAGTGCCGTCTTATTTTTATAAGCCTCTTCGTAGACTTCCTTACTGGCTATATATTCCGCCTCTAATGAAGTCAATTTCTTTTCTAAATCAGCGATTTTTGTTTTAGCATCATATAATTTGTTTTTATTAAGGGCAATTGATTGCTCCAAATTTTCGGCTTCACTCTTATAATAAATAATTTTCCCTTCATAGTATTCATTTTTCTCGAGAAATTTTGTTTTAAAATTCTTGATTTTTTCACTAATTTGCTTATTCTGACTTTTCTTAATATCTATTATGGGCTTTAAGAAATTTGTGCTATTTGCTATCCACATTTCCTCCAAGGTATATGATGAATCATTTTGGCAATCAACCATTGTCAAGTCATCGTTTAAAATAAATATCCGCATTTTGACATTATCGATATTTTTTTTCAGGTTGTAATCATCCATATTGGAGGATGGTTTTGTTTTGCTAAAAGGATAGACTTCTAAACGCTGCATCAGGTAATAATAATTACCTGCACTGCATGGATCTTTCGCAATTACCCCCCGGCTGTCACTAACCTGAACATCGCCGCTTTGTTCCTGATTAATGTATTTTATTATTTTTCCTGTTTCATCGCTGGAATTATAACTTTCATGTGTTGACTTAGAGACTTTTACCATTGCAGTCCGCTGCATTGGTGAATTCAATTTCTCTGAGTATTTATCAATTGCTAATCCTGCTTTCACTTCGACCCTGCCAATCAGAACGATATTCCAAGGCAGACTAGCCAAGCGTGACTTAAAATTTTCCTCATTTTTCTTTTGCCATTCGCTCCAGTTTTTTATCTGGTTCTCCACAATTTTCAGCCTCATTTCATCATTATCCCCTCGCATTTCCAACTCTTTCTGCTCATTTTGTAATCTTTCTAATTCTTGCTGAGCGGCGACGAATTCCTGGAAGTTTTCTCGAAACTCCGATTCCTTTGAAAATAAGTTCTCCAGATAATCTTGTTCCGCCTGATTTTTATTTCGCTGCCATTCCCTGCGAATCCACCGAATATTATCTTGATTTAATACGGGATATTGCTTGTTATTAAGCTTGTCAAAAAAAGACTTAATTTCCTCCTTAATTCGCTCAATCTGCTCATTTTGCGTGCTAAGCACACTTATATTAATCCACTCGGCAATATACTCTTTGCCCGGGGCTTGTGGTTCAACATATTCCATACCGGTCTCGGCAGCCTCCGGTTCGCTAAGTTCATTCTCCATCTTCAGCATTAGACTGTCTTTGGCCTGCTGGATGGAATCTTGATTGGTACTAATCTGATTTGCTTTAGACGGCGTTTGTTGATTCGGATTATTTTGCTTGTCTGATTGGGGATTAGTCTGACTCATTGAGTTCAGACAAAATAAGCTGAAGACCAGAAGGGTAATTAAGTAATTTTTCTTCATAGAGCCTCTTGCAAAAGTGATGAATTAATTCGGTTATTTACTCTGTTCAGCAAAAATTTAATTAATTCACTACACTTCTGTGTATTTTACTAAACAATATTACAGTAACTATAGGTGCAGTTATGAATAACATTTTAACAGTTTTTAGGTTTGAAGAACGATTTTAAACAGAAAACATGGTTTTGATTATTATCCTGTAGTTCAATGGCAACAAAAATATGCAACTACAAAGTATTTTGAAGAATAAGACAATCTATCATCCGATGATTAGTTTAACAATAAGGATAGGGGGAATTACTCCCCCAAAGCCCTTTCATCTTGTGTATGAGTTGTCATCGTTTTCACGCCGTGGGATGCACGCTCGCATAGTCCGCTTTTGTTTCAACAAAAAATTCGATAACTTAAAGAATTTAGTCTGAAGACCTCACAATGCAAACAAGTCATTGTCTATCCAAGAAAACCGTGTTAGGGCGAGTGGGTGTGAAATTCATATTCAAGTTCAGGGGCGTTCCACCACCCAAAGAACCGTAAAGAAAATAATGATTTCGAGGGATATTGTCAAGTTTTTTTGCGGATTTTTTATAGGTGACTCTGCCTCCATTTTACCGCTTCGTCTTCTCACCCGCCCCCGCGCAAGCCGCCGCCGGGGGACTCTTCACTTTGGTTAGCGATTCCAATAAAATTATTACCTTTTTGTTGGTTACCATTCTGATATCGAAGACGAAAGATAATGTTTGTCAGAACTATCTATCGACGATTCTTGCCTGGAAAGAAAACATTATCCGGTATTTGACTTGAACCTTTATTACTATCACTCCGTAAACGCTTTCTGGAAAAAGATATTGACAATTCTATAATCATTTCGAACATAATATCCATCATCTGCACCATATCTTTATGGATTTTAATTGAATCATCTTCACTTTTATCTCGTTGCAAGTTCTTTTTCGATCTTATTACCATGTCGATAAAAGCCGTCATTTCCGAGAATTTGTTAAAAACTAAAATGCCATCTTTATCAAGATCGGCAGGATCGCTGTCGCCTAAATCCAAGCCTCGAATAAATCCCCGCGTTTCCGCCTGCATATCCTTAACACGCTGCATGAAACCATCAAAACTTTCGTCATATTCTTCTTTCCGAAAGAAAGTGAACTTTTTATTCACCAACTCATGCGCAAATCGATTCTGCAAAGAGAAAATCGCGCTGGCAAATTCGTTGGCTTCTTCTAAACAATTGAAACCTCCTGATTTATTTCTGCCTATGAAGATTGGAATGTATCTGCTGGGCATCACAATGTGCTTAGCCGCCACTATCCCGCGCAAATATCCCACAGCTTCACTTGCGCTTAAAGGACTCTTTATCTTTTTAAGAAGCCGCTCAAGATCGGAAAAAGTTACATTATGGTCCAAATTTATTTCCGTCTTCATCTCTGCTTTGCGTTTCATCTGGTCGCTCCACAACATTTTTTATACTTCTTTCCACTACCACAGGGACAAGGTGCATTGCGGCTGGGTTTGGGTTCTCGCATTACTATTGGTTTATTCATAGAAATTCTCATTCTGGGTATTTCTTTGAAGGCGCCGGGATTCAGCATATACTCAATCTCGCGGATATCTTCCGGTTCCTTTGGATCTAATTTACCGATGAAGTGCCAGCCGTTGTGTTCACAAATAGCTGCAATCTCTCCCATCCTTCTTTCAGTCTGAGCATGGAAACAAATGGGTTTCTTTTCTGAGCCTAATTTCGCCACATTTTGACCTTTAGATTAAACTATTAACTAATCTCGCCAAACTCTTTTGTATTCTTTCTTCAGCCTTTTATACAAAGTTTTAACTGCCAAATGTTCCGGACTGTTCTTCTGCGGATCTTCTTCTTCATCATTGACTACCTCGCTGAGAATATCCAAAAGACAATCGATGTCCCATCGGTAAAAATAGATAGGTTGCTGGCCTGCATACTCCTCAATCCGTATATCCAAATCATAGGCGTCGGCCATTTGCCAAGTTTGTTTTTTCAATTCCTCAAGTTCTAATCCGGCTATCATGATTTCCAGATATTTATCATATTTTCCGGGTTTCATGGTATTATTTTTGGTTAGGTTTGCTTTTTGATTGTTTTTCCAACTGTTTAACTTCTTTCACCGCTTTCACAAAATGCTGTTCTACCGGCGATGGTTCGTCCGATATCGATTGCCGGAATTTTTCGTATTCCAATCTTGCTTTTTCAATTGCTTGTTCATGGCTAATGGTTCCGGCGTGGGTCAGAATATCACGTTCGCTAATCCGCAGGAAATCGTCCAACTTTGCAATCCAACCCCGCATATACATTGGTTTTCGGTTCAGCGCTTGTAATTCCGCAAAATCAAGATACATTGACACAATCCGGTTCAAAGTGTCCAGTTCTTGGTGATTCAAATAGTTCTTGGCAATTTCCACATCGATCTTATGCGGATTAGTGCCGCTCCAGGAAGTCAAACCCATTTGAGGTTTAGAAGCATCGGCACGTTCAGCGATGATTTCAGCCGCGGTATGACCGTGAGAAGCCCAGTGCATTTTATTTTGAACAACTGCGAAAAACTCTTTTGATATTTCAGTGTTAGGATCATAATCAATACTGGATGCATAAATATCAAGGACTTTACGCCAGAAGACTTTTTCAGAAGAACGAATGTCTCGAATTCGTGCAAGCAATTCGTCAAAGTAGTTGCCGCCGCCAATTTGTTTCAACCGTTCATCGTCTAATGTGAATCCTTTGATGATATATTCCCGTAACCTTTGCGTCGCCCAAATACGGAATTGGGTGCCGCGATGCGATTTAACCCGGTAACCGACTGAGATTATTACATCAAGGTTATAAAAATCTACTTCTCTATATATTTGTCTAGTCCCTTCGGTCTGAACTATCCGGTATTTACGGATAGTTGACTCATGGCTAAGTTCGCCTTCCGTATAAATATTTTTTATATGGTCGTTAATGGTACGGACATCTCGTTGAAAGAGTTCAGCCATTAATTTCTGGCTTAACCAGACAGTCTCATCTTGAAGTTTCACTTCAATGTGAGTTTTGCCGTCTTCAGTCTGGTAAAGAAGGATATCGGATTGGTTTATTTTATCTGGCAGGTTAGTCATAGAAAAGATTCCAATATTATCTTAATATATACTTGTTCTAAATGCAAGTCTGCAAACTGACAAAGGACAATTTCAATCGAATACTTTCTTATAGCGATCTGCCACATAATGCATAGCCTCAATTAATCGCGGCGGAGCTTTTTCAAATGGTATCGTCTCAGAGGTAATATTATTTCGCAAGTCTTCAATCCTAATTGAAGATCCAATAGGATTCAAAGGTTCTGTGCGCCCTGAAAAGCTACCGTGAAAATTAACAGCACCACTTGGATAAGGTTGACCATCATCGAGTTGTGCAACCATTACTATCGGATCGATGTCCGTCACAAGATTACTTCCCTGATGATCAAGCCTTGCTGCAGCAATAAACATATATGCCCTGTTCTCAACAGTGGAACCGGAACAAGCAGCATAAAACTCGGTGGATTTAGATACAATTTCTGGGTGTATCAAATTTCGACCCACAAATACTGAGGGAAGATCATTGAAATTATAGATTTTTACAGAATGATTATCAATATCTGTTTGAATCTGCTGAATTACGGTTTTGGGGATAATTATTTTTTTAGTCTTCGTTTTCATAAAGCTAATTTCCCTTCCTTTATCTCAAAGCGCTTATCGTCAATTTTGCGATTTACAAAAGCATTAACTTTTTTACCGGTTCTTTTAAAACATCAGGGATTCCATTTTCCTTGACAATATTAAAATATTGAAGTGCCTGATCAATCTTTTTGCTTTCATCTTTAGATAAATTTAGCACATCTTCAAAAGCAGGTTTTAGCCAGAATACAGTATCTGCTTCTGCGGTATCAATTAAGTCTTTGTTCCAACGCGTATGATCTGAATTTTTTTGTTTCTGATTTTCTTTGTGCTTCTCTGACCATTCTTCCTTTATATCTTGAATATCATGGTCAGCGATTACAACATAAGGAATATTCAGCGCTTTAGCTACTCGAACAAAAAGAGGAATTTTAGTCTTTCCACCGCACTCAATCACCGAAATATTCTCCTTGTTAATATCGATACCCATTGTTTGAAACACAAGCGGCAATGACACTTTTTCAGTATTGCCTTCAACAAACATAACTTTGCGGGCGAAGAAAAGTTCATTTCGTTGCGAATCAAATTCTGTCATCAATCTCAGTGCTTGCCGCTCATTTTCTGCTAAATCAATTTTGCTGGCTTGATTAACCTTGGTGCCAGTGTCGGCGGCGCGCCGAACAAGAGCGATCGATTCAGGTAGATATATTTGCACAAAAACAGGCGAATGGGTCGTCAAGAAGATCTGATTCCCCTTATCAGCAAGCGATCTGAGAACTGTGGAGAAATATCGAGCTTTTTGAGGATGAAGAAAGGCTTCAGGTTCTTCAATAGCGAAAACAGCTCCTTCTTTCTTTAATTCTTCATATGTTCGAAAAATGGCAATTACAATAGCGCTTTGTAATCCAGCTCCAACCTCGCCCGCGGGACTACGGATTCCCATTTGATCCACATAAAGTTGGAGAGACTTGAAAGCATTGGTAGGATCGTGAGTTTCGAATACAAGCTCGACTTTGTTCCCATTAGCGTCTAATCCCATTTGTTCAATCGCATTCGCCGCTAATTTCTGCTCAATTTCATTAAAAGCATTTGTCTTAAGATACTTATAAGCCTCCTTGACTGAATTTTCAAATGCTTCTTTACGAGTCATCTTAACTGCGCTTCCATTAGGTTGTATTACATTAATCAGAGACTTATCATTTAAAAACAAGGTGTTTACTTCATTGAATAACCTTCTTAAGACAGACCATCGACTTCCAGGTGTTTGACGATTATAGTCACGCAAGACATCAACATAAATAAATGGCAATTTTTCACGGATTTCTTTAGTGACGCGATATGGCAACCACTGACCAGTATATTTTACGCCCTTAGTCAATTTATCCGTCGGTGAGGAAATCGTTTCTCCAGTCTCATTTATGCAAGTATAGTCTGTCGTTAGTGTCCCAGCCGGTTTTTCCTTTACCTTCCTTTTATAAGCTTTACAGCGGAGCTCAATTCCGGCGATTTCCATCTTGAAATTATTCCTCCATTCTTCAATGACCTCGTTAAAAAAAACTTGGATTATTATATCGTTGATTGTATCCTGGTTATAAAAATCTTCCTCTGAAAACATACGCTCTGTAGGCCAAGTTTCGCTGAGTGCGAGTGCCAGGGCACGAAGAATGTTTGATTTACCTGAATTGTTTTCACCAATTAAAACACAATAAGAACCTGGGCTGAAATCCAGTTCTTTAATGGAACGAAAATTTTCGATATGAACCTTTGCAATCTGCATTTTAAAATTCCTTAAAAATAAAAATCACCCGAAATTCTTTAATCTTTCGCCCTATGTACATGCCCCGGCCAATTATCCTTATCCCACTTCGCCATCGGGATGAAATTCCCTTCCGCATCCACCGGCGGACCCGGCGGCGGATCGAGACGGGTCTGATAAGGCTTTCCAGTAAGCATCGCCTCCACCATCTCATCATAAATTTCCAGGATGGTTTCTTTCGTACGGTAACTGCCGTTTTTCTGCATATCCTTCCGCTTGACAATGGGAAAAGTCTCCATTATATAAGCGGCCGCATCGCGGGGTGTGGGGAAATACCTCAGCAATTCCTCCGACCCCTTGCTACGCCATTCGATCAAATCACCTAAATAGAGATGAAAATACAAAGCGTCCAATTCCGCCCGCAGCATAAACCGCCGCTCCTCATCCCATATGAAAGGAGGTCCGTCATAGCCGCAGTCGAGCGCGAAAGGTTCTAAATCCCAAGCGGTGTAGGTTAATTCTAAGGCTCTTGGGATTAAAAAGTTATTATCTGTATAGTGCAAAAAAGGGATTTGTTTTACAATATAATCAGACAGATTTGTACCAGCCATTTTTTGACGAACAATATAATCACAAGAATACGAATTCATCGAGATTATAAGAGAAGAAGCGCATCCACTATCTTTTATATTAAATGCAACTCTCAGACTGAAATCTGTAGCAGTTTTTGGAAGGATAGAAGCTACACCTGTTCGTTCATTTGTAGTATTAGTGATATTCCTATAACCAATTAACCAATTGGAGTAACTCCATAATTCCTCTGGGCTACCTCGAAATGCATTCTGATTAATCCAATAACGCGGGATGATTCTAATATTCGGATTCTTTAATTCTGTTTCAGACAAATAGTATGTATCTGAATTTTCAGAAATTCTGTAAGATGAAAGACGATGTGAGAACTGCCAAATTAGTTTGGATTCATACATTGCCAAATAGACAATTCCATTCAGGTTGAAAGTATGATTATTATCATAGTTCTCAATTTTATCTGCACCGATACAATTTTCTAAAGTATCTCTATTGTTCATATCAAAAACACGGCGAATTATTATCCCCCAGGGATTTTCCTCCGGCTGACCATCCCGCGCTTCCTTAATCAACACCGGCACCCGGCGATAAATATATTTAGTCAATTCGGCGTCTTTCTTTGAACGGAAGATGGGGCAGGTGCGGGTGTTGGGATTGAGCAGGGCGATTTCTTCAGCGGACAGGGTGAAATGCCGCTCCTTTTCGCTTAAATCTTCCACGCCGTGGGCGAAGAAGACAAAATCGGTTCCAGCCTTTGCCGGCTTCGCTTTTCCGCTAAGGGTAAGCAGGCAGAATTTATAACTGCGGTGCACTCCTGGAAACAATCCTCTGGAATTTTCAAAATCATAGAGGCTCGCCAGCGAATGAGAATCCATTAAATCCTGGAAGAAGAACTTGGTGGTGTCGTCGGTGGCGATGCCGGAGGGGACGATGCAGCCGACTCTTCCTTGCGGATTTAATAAATCCCATTTAAGTTCGGCGAATATGGTGTAAGTATTAACATCCCCCCGCCCGCAAAGAGGAAATCTGCCGGTATCCCGCACCAGACAGCTTTCGCCGTTGGCTTTGCGCAAATCGGCGAGGTAAGATTGATATAGAGTTGGATCGGTGTTCTTAAGATTTTCAATCATCCTTTTGCGCTGAGATGCGTTGGGAGCATTGGCGATTTCCGGGGCGCGCTGGGCGAACCATTCCTTTTCCTGCAGTTTGATGCGTTCCCAAGGCGGATTCCCCATAACGCAGTCGAAACCGCCCTTCCAGCCGTTCTGACTATCTCTGTCTATTTCAGTTAGTAAATGAAAAACTTCCGGGAATTCGATATGCCAGTGGAAAAACTGATATTCCTTCGCCAGGCGCTTGATTTCTTCTTTCATCCAATCAGGAATAGTGTGAGGATTGCGTTCTATCCTCCGAAAAACCTCTTCGGTGATGGGATATGGAAATTCTCTATTCTTTTTCCAAACGAAGGCTGCGCACCAGGCGTCCGCCCATAGTTTGCAGTATTCATAACCGGCGGATTTCACATAATCGGCGTAGCGCTTTTCTTTCGCCGCGACGCCGTCCAAGGTGGCGTCATTAATGCGGTCGAGCTGCATCATCGCGGCCGGCAGATTTCCCAGCCGCTCCCAGGGCATAGCGTCATGGGCTAATAATTTCGCTTGTCCGGTCTGCCGCTCCTTTTTATTCTGCTTCCGGTAGTAACTACAAAACTCCTTGTCATCCCCTTCGATGGGATTGAAAGCATCGTCCGTAATCCCTTCCCTGAGTAAAACCGGTGTTGTTCCCAGCAAACTGTTACCGCATTTGATATGATGATCCAGAAAAGCTAAAGGTTTTCCCGGTTCTATCGCTTCCAGCCAGAGGTTGACTTTGCACAATTCCACCGACATCGGATTGATGTCCACACCATAGATGCAATGGCTGATGACATCCCGCAAGGCGCGCTGGTAATGTTCGGGCGCCGGTTCTTCTTCTCCCGCACGGATAGAGGCGAGTCTTTTAGCCAGGCGGTGCGCGGCGGCGATGAGGAAATGTCCGGAACCGCAAGCCGGATCGCAGATTTTCAGGGCTAATAGCGTTTTTTCAGAATCGGATTTCCTGCTGGCTTCGTCCAGAACGGGATTAAGTGCGGTATCGAGCAGACAATTCACCAAACTTGTCGGCGTGTAATAGGAACCGGTGGTTTTGCGTTCCGAACCTGCAACCACGGTCAAGCGGAAGCGGTCGCCGGGATTGGAAGCGTCGATGTGGATTTCGGGATGCATTTCCAAAAGCGATTCATAGACACTGCCCAGTTCTTCCGGACCCATATTGCGATAGTTTATGGAACGCAGAATATTACGGTCGATGGTGAAAGCGAGGGAGCGGAAGGCTTTAAGCAAATCCACATTGGCGATGTCTTGCTCGTTCAAATCAGGAGTGGCGTCAGCAGAGAATAGATAACTCCCCAAAGCAGGCAGAGCAAGTTCAGGACAGCCGTTATGAAGCTTGCTCAGAACCAGCCGCAATGCTCGCCAGAGGTCGGGATGGCGGGTGCCGCGAGTTTTTCCTGCAAGTCTACGCAGGCGGAGCGTGGAATAGTGATCGTTATAAAGTCTTCGTTTTTCAACCGGGGATTCAGGGTCAAGAAGCAATTCCCGGTCCTCGGCGACAAATAAAAATAGCAGCCGATAGACCAGTCGGAGGACTTGACGGTAAAAATCTTGAGTACCGAGTGCCCCGGAGCGGAGTTTTTCCCGTAATTCCGCATTTCCGGGATAGGCCAGAAACCCCCCGCCCAATGCTTCGATAGCTTTTTGCACTCCATCACGGAGTTGTTCGAGGGCGCGGACGCCTTGCTGAGCGGCGGCGTGATACCACTTTTCCAGCCAACAGTGTTCGGGGCTTTTGCCTTCAGGGACTTCTACGCGGGATTGGTGGCAAATCAGGAATAAGAGGAAAAAGTCGGAATAGGCTTCGGAATCCATCATCGCCTGCAGGTCAAATTCGATATATGCCTGCCTGGTCATCGACACATTATCTCGTAGAAGGCGAAGATTCAATCCGTTAGAAACGAAGCCCCAGAGATGGTTTTCCGACCGACTTAAAAACTCCTGGACGAGACTGTGCGGACTCACTCGCGCAGCTCCGGCTCGACCCGGAGTGCGCTTATCGAGTTCCTGCCGGAAGCTGACTAAATGGATAGGTGAACTTTGCCACTCGTGACTGATAGGATAGGTTTTGCCGCCGATTTCATAAGCTTTACTGGTAGTCAGGCGGCCGTAGCCAAGTTCCTGAAAGAGGATTAATAGCCATCGTTCACGCGTGAGGCTGGTACCAATCTCAGATTCCGGTAATTTATCAATTGCGTCCTTGAAACCCTGCCAGACACCTTGCAAGCGATTCCAGGCGCGGGTCGCCGCTTCATTAATACGCTCGGATTTCACCAAATGATAGTCTTCGGGAAGAAGCCCTTGAAGGTCGCGGTCACCTTCAATTATGCGGCGAAGCAGGTCTGGCGGGAGCAGAGCTCCTTCAGTCTTCACGGTCTGGAAGATGTCTTGCGAGCGTTTCATTGGGCGTCTCCCTGATCTGGCAGATAGACATAGATGCCTAAAATATCAGGAGGAAGTTCCGGGCGAATATCATAATCGACTCCGCTCCATCGAGCAGCGGAACGGACCCGGCGATGCGCGTCAAGAAGCTGTTCCCCTCTTTCCATAGTAAAACGCTCCAGATGGAGTGATAAATCGACAATCCCGTCAAGCACCTTCTGGATAAAATAGGAAGCACGCTCCCGGTCAATGTTCCGAGTCGGCGCTGCATCTAATATCTCTTCCACGCGGCTGGAATCAATCCATTCTGCTTCCGCAGGCGCTCCAGCGAAACCGACAATCTGGCTATCTTCAGCCAATAACTGTCTTTCTTTTTCCCTCTCTCGCATGATGATATGGTAACGATATCGTAATAAAAGAAGCGCAGTTCTGCGCGAAACTTTGTCGGTATATATCACACCACATCGTTTGGCGATAGCGTTTTCGTCACCGTCAAGTGCGGCATTCAGAGTATATGAAGCCAATCCTTCCACAATTGGGTGTGTTCGAGTCAAATAGAGGATTCCATCATCCACCGGCAGTTCAAATCGAGCTCTGAAGGTTTTGCTATTGCCACAGATTTCGCGAAGGCCTAAAGGCGCTTCAGAAAGATTGAAAATTGTATAATTGGCTTTTTTCTCAACTGTTGCCCTATATTCGGAAAAGGCGGCGCAGGTAAAATCTTCCACTTCTTTGGCAATTCCGATGGATTCTCGGACAGCCTCGAGTTCCCGCCGAACTTCTTCCACGCGGGCTTGAATGGCTTCTTGTGCATACATAGTTCTGGACCGTTTTTCCCGTGCGGCAGCATTATCCCAATCTTCCTGCAACCGTTTGTTAGCCTCATTTAGACGAATGTATTCATCGAATCCCGGAAGCAGCATTTGTTCAGGAGTCCCGGATTGCTCCCGCAAGAGAAGGCCTTCGAAAATAGCTTCTATGACTGTGTTGCTGTCAGCCGGAATGGGAACTGAGATACCCAGCGAGTTGCGAATCTTGCGATGTTTTTTAAGAAGGACTTCAAGCACTATTCCGTCTATTTGGTTATCGATGCTATAATAGGTCAGTGAACGCACAATTGGTTTAGGCTGTCCGTAACGGTCGACTCGTCCTTCGCGTTGCTCATGACGGGTGGGATTCCAGCTCAAATCGTAGTGAAATACAGCATCGAAATGATCTTGGAGATTGATGCCTTCGCTCAAACAATCGGTGCATACTAATACTCGCGGATCGGACTGCGCCAATTCGAGAACCCGATTTTCGCGTTCTTCCGGAGGCAATGTGCCTGTAATTGCAGAAACAGTCACATTTTTGGGAAGCAATTCGCGGAGTTGTTCTGCCACATATTCCGCCGTGTGAATAAAGCGGCAGAATATTATAGGTTTAAATCCATCTTTCAATAAGCTTTTAATAAGTATCGCAGCCTTCTGGAGTTTTGCATCTTCTTTACCGCGAAGTCTATCAGCTTCTCTTGCTAATTCGAGTAGTCTTCGGCGGTTTTGGTTTGCAATGTTACTTTCATCTTCAACAGAACCTGCGCCAGGGGTGATATCATTCGCGTCCAGCGTATCGGTGTCATCCTGGTCCATTAACTGTCGGCGCCCTATTTCATCGGCATCTTCAATTGTATCAGTCTCATCAGTAGCACTTCGGGTTCTGAGTGTCGCAGCAGCTGCGGCAGGACTAGAAGCGAGAGAGCGTAATAATGCTAAAGCCGACCACCAGCGCACCCGCATTCTGTGTGTCCCGCCAGTTTTATCCTGGACAATCCCACGAGCATAGTCTAAAACTCGCTCAAAGAGTCGTTTATATTCGGGTGTGAGGTTATAAGTGTCTTCCTTATCCTCGCGCTGAGGAAATATAGTATCTTTATCAAGAAAGTGTTTTATATCCGCCCGCCGTCTCTGAATGAAGTGCGCAGCGACTTTTCGTCTAATTGCTTCATTCTCTTTACCCCCCAATTCTTCTGGCAACTGTACGAAATCGGGACTAAGGAATTGCAATAATGATCGAAAAGCGGCTTCCTTTCCACTATGGGGAGTCGCTGTAACCAATATAATATGTCGCTTTCTATCGGAAGAAAGTTCCTTAATTAGTTCGTACCGTTGATGCCTGCTGCGATGTTGATGTTCTTCATAAGCGCAACCGTGCGCTTCATCAACAATTACCAAGTCTGGACATGTGCGGACAAATTCGTTCCTGCGTCGATCTGATTTAATAAAATCAATGGAGGTTACGGTAAATGGAAAGACCTCGTATATAGACTCACCAATAGCGCATTGGCGTTCAAGTCGTCTCGCTGTTCCAGACAATACTAATTCGGCTGGAATATGAAATTTATCTTGGAGTTCCTTTTGCCATTGTTCGGCTAAATGGGGCGGGCAGAGAACTGTTAAACTTTTGCATTCGCCGCGATCCAGTAATTCTTTGACCACTAATAAAGCTTCGATCGTTTTACCCACACCGACATCATCGGCGATGAGAAGGCGAACAGGATCAATTTTGAGAGCCATCAGCAAGGGAACGAGCTGGTAAGGCCGCGGCTCGACAGCTATTTTGCCGAAGCATCGAAAAGGTCCGGCGCTGGACCTGAAACCTAAGCGGAGCGCATCCCGGAGCAATCTGCAAGAGCGGTGGTCACCTATTCGCTCCGGATTAGGATAGTCAAAAGAAGCCGATTGTATATCTTCGAGAGCTATGCTAATACCGGTGGTTTCTTCATCGATACCACCGAGTGGTCTTGCCATTATAAGGTCATCGGTTGAATTTGGTAAAACTACCCATTCTCGCCCTCGCGCTGATATCAATGAACCAATTGCAAATTTCATTTATAGACTCCAAAAACATTTGGGTAGCGTCTAATGATCTGATCCCAATCTTCATTAACATTAAATCGAATGACAGTCCAGCCTGCATCTTCCATACAAATCGTCTGGTTCTGGTCCCGCTGTTTCCGTTCAGGGTAGTCATGCGGAGGACCATCCACATAAACAGCCACTTTATGTTCTCGATAGACGAAATCCGGTCGGGTTTGACACTTTTCAATTAAGCTCTGTGCATGCGAAGGAAGTCGTAAATTTCTAACTTCCATAAATTGCAGCCAATCGCATTCCAGTTTCGAACCTGTCAAATTAATAAGCTCTTGCAGATGATGCAACCGGGATTTCGGAGCTGGGGAAGACGCAACCTCACTCTTCGCCATATTCAGTAGAAGTTCTTTGATTAATTGCCTATCAAGTAATTGGTGATCAGTTTGATTCGTATAGGACATAAGGCAATCATAACAAGCTGCTTCACAGTTTTCTTTGGCATTCGGAGCATGGCGTAAATCCTCACCAGTATCAGGATCGAAATGGCAAAGTCCTAATGCTGCTTTTGCAATTCTTGGGATTGTATTATGATCGTCTACTATTCTTCTTAGTACACCTGCGCCTCCCTCTGAAGCTTCATAAAAGAGGATAGACCTGCGATTGTTGCTATCCGGCAATGGTTCAGCTGCGAGTTCACTATTTTCTAATTCAAAACAACTTTGGATTGCATTCTTAAACGCAGCTTGAATTGTGGCCATAATTTGCACGCTGTAGTTTTGCGAGAACTCAATTAATAGACAGTTTTTTCTATCTTCCACATAAGGAATTACTCGAGCTGTTCTTGGTGATAAAGGATCACCATCAGTATCCAAATCAACTTCATTCCTCTGCCAATACCCTCGTTCGATGTCGAGTACAAATCCTTGCTGTTCTCTGTTGCTTCTACGCGCCCAACCTAAATTGATTCGCCAAAGTGTCGCTGCATTTCCATAATAAATTAATGCTAAGTCTTGCTCATTATTTTTAATTCGTGCTGTACGATAGGATCGATGCCCACCACGCTCCGCAAAACGAACAGCTGTTTTTATTTCATATCCAAGACGAAGGCGTTCTTCTTCATCACAATTGATTTGGTCACGGCGCTTAGTGACAACATTTTCCATTCTAAACAGCTGTCGAATTGAATCCTGAATTTGATTGCCGCATCGCTCGCATAAATCTCTTGATTGGGAGTCTGTATGAGTATGGAGATATCCACAGGAAGGACAGACTTTTGCGGAGGAAGTCTGAAGTTCTTCCCTATCACGCACTGGAAGAATAACTTGATTAATTATATATCGAGAACCTTCATGATAGATTATTGAACGAGGTCCAAATTCAGAAATCGCCAGGAATCTGGGTCTGGACAAAAATTCATCTCTTCCACCACGAAAACGTCTACCTGGAATATATGCTGAGAGAGGCAAGCGTGGGAAGTTATAACCGGGTAGAAAACCTTCACTTGCAAAGTATCTATAGGAATAAAAATCTGATTGGATTAGATTTTTACTCTCAGTCAATAATCGTAATTGGGCTTCAGCATTTCGCCGAAGCAGTTCGGCTATAGATCGGTCAGACGAACTACGAGAGGCGTCTCGGATAACTTTATCCTGTTTTTGCGCTTGTTGAAGCGCCGACAGATATAATCCCTTCCATCTTTCGCAGGCTTGTTCAAAACTGATTGGAATATGAACCAGTACTTCGCGAAGCCAATCTTTGGAAAACCAATCCGTTTGCGAAAGTTCATTGTCAATCGAAGAAAGAACTTTTACTGCCTGTTGCATTGCTCTTTGCTTCGCATTTTCTGCTTGGATGGCATCGCTTACATTATCAAGTAAAAACAGGGAGGGTTCTTCACCTTGGATATCGATAATATCTTTCAGAGATGTACCTAAACTCAGTTTTGCCTCAGATATCCAAATAGCGTGGATATGAGTTCGAATTAAATCCTCATTGGTTAAATCAACACGAGGAGGTGAAACAGATCCTGAGACCATCTGGTTGGGTCTTTTAAAGAAATACTGGTCATGTGGGCTGCCAGCAGAACAGTAAGTAAAGACCAGCGCAGGTTGTCCACTTCGACCAGCTCGACCGCTTCGCTGAGCATAATTGGCTGGAGTCGGCGGCATATTCCGTAAATTCACCACATTTAGTTGGGCAATATCAATACCAAGTTCCATGGTAGGAGAACAAAATAAAATCGGTAGTATACCTTCACGGAAACGCTCCTCGCGTTCCTCGCGTTGCTCATAAGGTACTTGAGCAGTATGCTCCCTTGCTTCTATCCCAATAGTATCTTGTGCAACTGACATGTAATAATCTACAAAAAATTCATTAATCTTTGTGCCTTGCGTCGACTCTGTTGGTCTTCTTATGGGATCGTAATAACCGGTTTTCCCATCACCTGATTTCCATACCATTGCTGCAGCATTTATTTGATAACCTGGTACAGAATATTCTATTCCTTCAGTGTTGTTAACAACTACTTCTACGAGTCCATGAAGACGCAAACGATCCAGAAGCTCTCGCAATAATCGATCCGTGTCAGTAAGAGTCAGATTGTCGCCATATTCAACAGCAATTGGAGAACGTCGGAGATATTGACCATACCCACTTCGAGATGAAAGGAATTTATCACCACCATAGTCATTATGCCGTCGTGCTCGAGGATATAATACAGAGGAATGAATCATTTCACTCACTTGTTCATTCTCGTCTAGTCCCCATGGGGGTAAAAGTCGCTGTCGACTTCGTTGAAGTAATCCTTCCTGATATATCTGTGTTAAGTAATCTACCTTAATCGCTAATTCACGGCGCATATAATCCAATAATACAGAGGCAACTTCATAGCGGCTTTCCATAGAAGAATTTGCCAGAGCGGGATGACAATCAACCCAGATTTCCGAATCATTGCAAGCATCGATGAGGTAGGGATATTCAATCTTGAGCAACCCAACCTGTTCCAAATTCGGGGCAGTTATTCGCCAACCTCTTTTCAAATCTCGATAGATTCTATAACCTAATATATCCCGCAGGACTCTATTTGTTTCTTCTTTAGCTAATCCGCGGAGCTCAGAATCTTGTGCATAAATGTTAAACGGAAGATTGAGCTCATCAAATAACTTCTGCGTAACTATATCATGGGTAAGACCCGTTTTACCACTTGATTGAACAGCATGATAGAGAGCTGAGCGTAGAATTCCGACCTCTATGAAATCATTAAAATGGCCTGCTTGAAGCGAAGCGTCTTGGCGATTATCGGTAAAGCTGAGAAGCTTTTTTGCTCTTTTTTCAATTGGGAGATGTTTTAATTGTCTAACAGCTGAAAGCGTAAGAATGGTTGTGGCAGTGCTTCTACCCTCATTACCTAAAGCAGAGAGTTTCTGAAAGTCGCTGCGTTGTCTGAACCCATAGGATACACCACATTGTAGGCAAAAACGGAAAGGGGCTCGGATAAACCATGCATCAATACCGCTTCTGTTTTGTTCGCCATTGTATTGAAGCCGGATTGCTTGAGGTAGATACTCCCGACGACTTTGGATCACCCTTCCATTTTCATCCAACCAATCATCGGGTAACCTTTGGAACAGCTCCGCAGAACTTATTTCAGGCCATGGATTCTTTTCACTGATGTAAATATATCCTGCATCTGCATCCTCATCGGTGATTTGTTCTTTATAGTCTCTAGGTGTATAATGGATTACTTCTCTTTCGGGACGGTTTTGCCATACTGAGTAGTACTCTTGACCACACTCTCGACAAAATACGAGCGGTAGTAATATCCGATTACGGTCATCAGGTACATACTTTTGCCCTTGAATAGTAATATACCGTTTCAATTCTTGTTCAGGCGAAGCATATACTGTATCTCCACGGCTTACGAATTGATGGAGGCGGAATGCAAATACTGGAAGGTCTGTTTCTGGATTAAGAATCCCAAAGCCTGTCATTAATGTATCTTGAATACTCTTCGCACACACTGAAAAATCTAAACCGGTTAATGCTGAGAGTTTTTGTGCAATTCCTGTTGATCCTCGAACTCCAGAAGGTTGATGTCTAATAAGCTCACCAGTTGAATCTTCTTGCCGAACTCCAAGCATGCTTTCAATCCAAATAGCAAGAGGATTAGAAACAAAATCCTTAAATCCTCGAGGCGGAAGATTTGACATTGATATATAGTTTCGAAGCTCATTGATAAACTCAGGAGATTCAATATCTTTATCAGTTGTAACTCGCCTCAGTTTTTCACATATAACATTTTCCGTTGATAATGGAGATCCAAAAAGAAGAGACGCTGACCGGCTTACATCTTCCTTTTGCTTTTCCCTTGAACCACCGGAGGATAAAGTTGCTGAAGAACCAATACATCGAAGATTATCGGCACCGAGCGCTTGGCGAGTTCGTCTCACCAACATTGCCACATCCGCGCCTTGCCTGCCTCTATAAGTATGCAGTTCATCTAGTACAAGATACTTCAGACCCAGCGCAGCTTTTATCAAGCTTCCTTCTTGAGGGCGCGTTAATAATAACTCAAGCATGACATAATTAGTAAGAAGAATATCTGGTGGATTGGCAATAATCTCCTTTTTTTCTTCATCTGATTCCTGTCCAGTGTATCTGCGAAATGTCACGGGACCTCGCTGGTCGGAATATCCGAAGTTGATAAACTTGTCAAGTTCTCCAATCTGACTATTCGCCAGTGCGTTCATTGGATATACAATCACAGACTTAATCCCCTGCCTGGAGCCTGACTGTAAAATATAATTGACAATAGGAACGATATAAGCCAGACTTTTTCCAGATCCCGTTCCAGTTGTTAGGATAAAATCATTGTCCTTAATGGCAATCTTTATTGCGTCTGCTTGATGACGATGCAATCGAAGTGGTTTTCCAGTGTCTTCTGGACCAGTTTTTATGCGAAAAATTCGACTACATTCGGGATGAAGAAACCCCATTTCTACTAACTCATCAATTGTTTCTCCCGGCTCAAAAGCAGGATTCAATTGAACTATCGGTTCTGGCCATAACGCGCCATCGCGAAGTTCCGTTTCCACATAATCAAGAATACGCTCATCCCTAATATTAATGAAGCTTCGAACAAAGCGAGAATAGTCCTCAATCAATTTGTCACGGAGATTAAAAACATCCATTAATGAACCTCAAAATATTTATTTCCTTGCTAATTGTCCTTGCCTAAATGAGAATCAACAATTCTCTTTATTGATTTATGATTCAAATACTATACTGACTTATTCGTATTAAGTGACCTTATTTAAATACGTTGCTAACTAATGACTTGATATTACGAAATATTAAAGAAAAAGTCAATTTCTGCTTTCAAGGCTTTGAAAAATAAAAAACTTATAAATGAGTCAGAAAGATTAAAATTTCTTGGAATTACCTTGACTTTGTCAGAATTAAACTGCAGGTTATATACAGTATAAATAAGGATATGTAAAATGAAAGAAATAACCGCAAAATTGATTTCACTAAGAAATCACAGTTCAATCGCCATCGCCAGCTTTGAAAGCAGTGAAGCAAAATTCACGCTGTATGGCGACAGAAGAATGACGGAAAATTTGGCAGAGTATGTTGGCGAGGAAATCATCCTTTACATCGAAAATGAGTATACTTGGAGCTGGCGGAATTTGGAAGAAAACTTCATAGAAGAATAAATCAAACAAAAAAAAGAAAGGCTACAAAAATGTCAACAGAAAAAAAGCAATTAGGCGATGCAGTGCGGATTAACCGCGGCGAACTCAAAGACAAAATCGGTGTCTTGGAAGCTAAGGAACAGCGCAGCTGGGTGGTTCGACTTGAAAACGGCGAAGCCGTCTCTGTGCCCTTCCCATTCGTTGAAAAGATTGAAACAACCGCCGAAGCCATTCTGCAGGAAACCGAACAAACTGAAGTGGAATCTCCCGCTGCCACCGAATCGGTTGAAACCGCTCAGCCCGAAGCTGAACATCCAACCGCGGAAGCGGAACCGCCCGCTACCGCCGCCGCAGAACCGGTCGAACCCGCTCAAACTGAAGCGGAACAAACTGAAGTGGCTCCTTCTACTGCCGAATTAGAATCCGCCGCGCCGCAGACGGCGTCAATAATGAGCCTGACCGTGAAGCAGCTGCAGGAAAAAGCCAAAGAAGCCGGCATCGGCATCGCCCGCACCAAGTCAGATTTTTTAAGGATTATCGGTAAAATGCACCCGGAGGAAGATTTAACTACATTAAAGGGTCCTGCCCTTTTTGACCGGGTCACTGAGCTCCACATCTCCAGATTACGGTCAAAGGAGGACCTGCAAAACCTGCTTTCAGTCAGGTAAAGCTCCGCTTTAGAGCGAAAAACGCCACTGTAATAGGTGGCGTTTGCTTTGGACATGATTATTGTAATGATTCAATATTTTCAAAAATCCATTGAAATTTCATGAACGTATTAAAGAATTTTTGTGCTTTGTTTCAACCGCGATTCATCATTAGGGTTGTTCACGCTGCCGTAGTGGTGCGGGAAACTTTATATTGACAATCAATTGATAACCAACTCGCTTTTTTGCGTATCAACATTTTCAATCCTATTCCGATGCACTGAGATAACCGACGAATCGGAATTTTTCAGGATTTCCACACCGGATAATTCATTCTCCTCATAAATAGTCTTTATTACTTTTCCAATGATTTTACCATTTGAAACTACATTCATTCCAATTATAAGATTCGCTGCATTGGTTGCTGAAAGTGTCATCAGGGTTCCTTTGATAAATTATAGCATCCCATTCCCATGGAAGTGTTTTTCCCAATACCGAGCCTGCTTCCAATGGCGAGCCAGGGAAGAATTTCCTCGGGGCAATCATGGATTGTGAACTCGCCGGTTATTCCGTCTAAGTCTATTTTATTTCTCTGACGAGCTGAATATCTTGAAAGATCAGTTCTATGAAAATGTGATTCGACTTCTACCAAATTGGCTTTTTCTAAAAGAGCCTTAAAGTCAATATCGAATTCCACATCACAATAAAAATAAGCAATATTGGTGACCCGCCTTAAGACTGTTGAAAAGATATCTCGAAAAGTGGGATTCCCGCTCACTTTACCATTACTCACAATCCGGGCATGTGAAGTAAAATTAAGGCAAATTGACTTTGATAATGGAATTTCAATATCAGACCATTTTGTTGCAGGGATGGGGAATTGTCCGGTAAAGTCAATATCACTTAAGAGAAATTCATTTCCAGAAACAGCTTTAATGGTCCTGATAAAGGCCTTTCCCCGCTCATCTTTTACTGTCTTCCGCCCAATCCCTTGTCGAAAAGCGTCTTCAATCGATAGCAGCAACGATGTTATTGTATCTGCTGTATTCCCAAATAGTATCAGCCCTAAGGTTAGAATATCGCCTTGACGAATCTGTTTATTAACGCTTGGATTAATTGTTAATCTTAAACCTGGTGGAATTCTGGGATACTTCCGCATCCTTGATGAATCGATGGGTGTTCGGGATTCAAATAGCTTTGTATAAACACACCCATTTTGAAAATCGCAACCTTCGCAATTACCATCCTTTGTGACACAGCAGCGCCTTTTTACCGTAAACCCCAGCGCTCCATGCACTACAGAACCCGGGAAGGAATTCCAGATTATGGGAGATTCGGCTTCCAGCTCTATTACCACTTCCAACATCTGCAGCTTGTCGTTGAGGAAAATATCCATCAAGGTAATTTCACTAAGTTATACTTTTAAAGGCTATTCAAAGAGATATTTTTCACACCCGCAATTAAATCCATTATTCCCATCGCCTTCGACAAAACCCTTCTTCATCAGGGAAGTGAATATTTTGACTCCGTCATTGAATGGAGTGGGTCGATGTTGATTGTGATGGTTACTTGGACTTAGCAGACTTTTTATCTTAATCCCTTCTTGCTCAGGGAAATCCAAACAACAGATTCGGTTTTTGTTCTGATTGACATTGAAAACAATTTTTCTTAATCCCTTCTTCATCAGGGAGTAGGTCAAGGTCGAATACCTTGATTCCGCCATCGAATGGATTGGGGTGACATAGATAGAGATGGTTACTGGGACATAGTAGATTTCTTATCTTAATCCCTTCTTAAACAGGGAAGCATTAAAAAACGACGTCAAAGGTATATGGATCGTGGATAAATTACTCAAGTCTTAATCCCTTCTTTATCAGGGAAGCAATTTTGTGCATGGCTAGTTGGCTTTAGCTTATGGTATGTGTGGGCTACTTTTATCTTAATCCCTTCTTCATCAGGGCTGTTTTGATAATGTATAGGATATGGTCGTGGAAAGAAACTCGCTCATTCAATCTTAATCCCTTCTTAGCCAGGGAAAAGTTTTTCTTAAATTGGGAGTGCGATGGTATAACCGCATTGCACAGCCTGCGGAAAGCTCGGCGCGATGTTCTGCACCATCCTGCCATAATAACTTCTTATATGATTTGCCGCGAAAAACGCACCAGGTTCAATCTGCAATAAAGGCCGTTTGAAAGGATTGCCGTTACCGGCGCCTTCGCCCAACTTCCCATATTTTATCCGCAGTCTCCAACGCCCTTCAGTAGGGTCACTCTGCTTGGGAACATAGGTGGAAAGCGTGACAAACCCTTTTGCAGTATCCGACTTTAGTAAATGGTCAGCTTCAAAACAACCTAAAAGCCTAAAATGACCACATCCTGAGGATTTATCCTTGCCATAACCAATTTCTGCCACCTGCTTTATCAACCCTATGGCTTTCTGCTCCCATAACGACTGACATAGAAGATAAACATCTACTTTATTGTCGCTATCAATGCTTGAAACAATTACATCTGTAGAAAACAGTTCTTCTTTAATCGCAGTCCCTTTATTTCGGTCGACCTGATTACGAATAATTGTCTTCTTTTCCCAACTTCTGTTAGTATCAATAGGTATAGTCTTGGGTTCGGTTCTTAATTTCAAAAAATCCTGAATACTGATATATTGGGCGTTTTTCCGATTCTTTGTCTCGGCGTATCCGCTTAAACTGGAATAGTCAATTTCACCTAAAAGAGGCATAGGCAGAAATCCGCCGGGAAAGCCGTCCGATAATACAAAGGGTGGTTCGCCGTTAATAAATGGATTTAGAAATTCACGGATTGCACCGTCGCCGCCGCGCTGAGCAACCTGCCAGCAGATGTGACCAAATAATGTATCGGAATGCCAGGGCGTCGCCGGCGGAGATAAAATCTGCAGTTCTACGCGGATTAATTTCATAATCACTCCGTCTTAGCCGCTAAATCCGCAAAGTATTCCCACATGGGTTTATTGGTCGCGTTTTCATTGATTTCGATTTTGCCATAGCCGCGGGTGCCGCTGCCGCCAAGATAATCGTTCTCCAACATCTGAAAACCATCCGACAGAAGTTCAAAGTATTTCTTCCGCAGATTATTATCCTCTTCATAGAGCCGGAGAACCATTTCAAAATCAAATTGTGTCCCCTCCGGGACTCGTTCCTGCTGGCGTAAGGCCCCCTGCTGCGCTGAACCGGTATTCCGATTCATCGCTATCTCAGTTTTTACCTCAACATAACTTCCGGGAAGCGCCTCTTTTAATTCCTTCTCACTATCTTCAACTAATACCGCGTCTCTAAAAATTAGCCTTGAAGGATGTTGACCGGCACGCACATTGGAATGACCAAACAAATTACAAATATTACAGCCGCCACAATCACAGGGCTTGCCCGTTTCCGGAGTCTTTGTCCCATAGATAGGTTTGACCTCAACTAATGAACGAAGTTTGCCTTTAAATGAGGAACCCGGAATATAGGGAAGCCGGGTTATCGGATGCCGGATTATCGGATTATCGGTTTCACCTATACCTACGGTGTCTTTAGTCCCACCAACTCGCAAGCCTGTCAAACAGGTTATATATCCTTTTATGGTTATATATTCTTTGAACTTCATCTTGTTCTCCTTTAATTTGTGAATAACCGGAACGCATCCCGCGAGCCGGTCATTTTAATGCTTCGTTGTAGAAGGTCGCGATTTAAGACCCTCTATTTTGTTTTCATTCTTGCCATTACGCTGGTTAAATACTCCACAAAGCCCTTAAATTCAGCCTTGTTCTTGGTTGCCACTTCCAGATGACGCCGCACAAATTCCGCAAACTGCGAAGGTATCATTCCACGCTTCAGTTGATACTCAATCTGTCTGGCAAATTGGTAATATGCATTATTTACCACTTCCAATGAAAGGTCGCGTTCCGACCGTATGCGCAGTTCCATCGATTTGAGCATATAAAATGCCTGTCGAATCTGACCCTGCGACATCCCTAAACCCTCAAGTATCCGCGATACTTCCTCCGCCGAATCAAGATATAATTCTTTTTTTGGCAGTCCCGCATCGTTCAAAAAGGTGTCAAAGATGCACTTGTCCGGTAGACTGCTGCCACTGCTAAAATCGCCGCGGAAATTACGATCTCCGCCACTTTGACTACAATTATAACAAATCTGAAATTCCGGCTTCTTCCGCCCCCCGCATTTCGGACATTTGTAAGGATCACTCATAATCCTGCTCCATTTCTGTTCGCACACCATGCAGTGCGTATTGACTTATGAAATATAATTGCTTGATTTCTTCTTTATCTGGATGCTGCAGTGAACGCGCCCACTGCTTGGCTTCCCTTGCTTCCGCCGTTCCCTCACCCCACTCCCGCCGTAAATCATCAATCAGTTGTGGTATGTAGAGTAAGGGTATCGTGTCTCTGGAATTGCTATTCTTATACTCGCGCCACATCTGCGCGTAGACAAACAGTTTACGCAGCTGTTTCTCTTTTACAACCCCTTCGTGAAGCCATCTTATCACCGCATTCCCACGGTCGACGCCGCGCTTCGCTTCTGCCCAGCTCATTGTCTCACCAAAAGCCGAAAAACCTTCCTTAACAAGCTTATCACCAATCCGCCTTGCCTTGGACAGCATTAATTGTGCGTCCGCCGCCGCAAGCCCGCTTGACGCTGGCTTCGAAGCCGACGATAAAGCTATCCCTGCCGATAGACTCAATCCCTTATTGCCACAAACATACTCCTTAAACTTATCACGCATATCCATTGAAAAAGCGAAAACATCATTCCATGGGCCTACCGCCTGAATGTCATTCCCCCCTTTTAATAAAACATTGGGATAATTAGACTTTACATGTTCCTGCAAATAGACCCTAAAAAAATAATCCAACACCCGACTAAAATTACCAACTCTTGATATAGACGCTTCGCTTTCCGAAAATCCTCGTAAAAATATGTAACCCAAATTGTCAACATTTGCCCGCAAATAGGCCAGCGCTTCTCCCTTAACTTTCTTTATTGTTTCCTCTGATGAAAATGCCTCTGGTTGACAGATATTCGCATCGTCCGATTCAAAAACAAACCTGTCCTCCACCCATCCTGTTGTAATTAATACACCGCTAAAATAACTCTCCTTCTGTCTGTCAAGTTCCAACTCTACCTTTCGTAGCGCCTGTGGAAAATGCCTGATTTCGTCCCGCGAAACTTCTGCCCAGCCAAGGTTGAAACTATATTCGCCTTTAAACCGCGCAAACTGCTCTCTGTCTATTTCACCCTTGGTCGCCTTTAAAACCTCTACCGTCTTAGAATTATTGGGCAAGAGTAAATAAAAATGTCCGCCCGCGTCCATTATTTTGTGAGTAAAAGGGCAGCTACAGTTTTTAAGAATGTCCCGCGCCACTGTATCAGAAAATGAATTCTTCCCATTCCCAATATTGTCATTCAAACCACAGGAATCCCCATATACTATTATAAATGGTCTTTCTTCATCCGTCGATGCGTAAAGACAAACCGCAAGCGCTGAGGTCATCCTTAAATGATCAAATAATGATACATCGGTGCCGATTTCCGCATCTCTGGACACACACCAAGTATATCGCTCCAATATCGCTAAAGACTGATTTATATAATCATAGGGGACGGTCGATTGGCTACTCCGCCATTCTATTATCAAACCCTCCCATAATCTGCGAAAATCCTCCATTACATTGATTGACGCATCCGGACGCTCCGGGAAAATAACTTCCGCTGTATCCCGTAAAGGCAAGAGCTTATGCCGAAAACTCGATAGCTTCTTTTCCTTGCCTTCATCTAAAATGCTCTCTAAAACCGGGCTAAGTCGACCTTTATAAAATGAAACATTAGATTCAGCTTCTTTAATCCCCCTGGACGCCGATAATTTATCCGCCTCCGAAATTATCCTCTGCATTTCCGAAACCGGTCTGTGATGATAAATCGCATAGTCCCGCACATTCCGAATTAGGTCACTCGGAAAACTGTCCCAAAGCCTATCTATAAACTCACACGTATAAAGAGTATGTAAATGCAATGTGGGTTTATCTCCCGCAACCACGCAAATCGCACCTTCCAAATCCAATGAATTTTGGGACAACCCACCCTTATACTCAAATGAACGCTGTCCCAGTTTTCCGATATCATGCAGCAATCCCGCTAAAGAAAGTTCATAAATGGTATTTTCCATCTTCAAACCTATTTGCTTTGTTCAATACGGTTGTATCTTATTAATGCAATATTACGAAATTCTCAGCCTAAAGTCAATTTCTCGCTTCTCGTCCCCCGCTTTTCCCCCACCCCCCTTGACATTCTCCCCAACAAACCTTAGGTTACAGCACTCATAATTTCACAGGAATTATCCTAATAAAACCGGAGACCGCAATGACCGAAATCTGTGCCAAGCTTCTTTCTCTAAAATACCACAGTTCAATCTCAATCGCCACCTTCGAAAGCGACAGCGAAAGGTTAGTAATATACGGCGACAGGCGGATGACTTCCATTCTATCGGAATATGTCGATGACGAAGTCATCTTAAATGTGGAAAATGAGTATACATGGAAATGGCGGAGGGGGGCGTGGGATTTGCCGATTGAAGGGTAAAGCTCGCGGTAGTCAATAATATTCTTTAGTCTTCCTACCCAAAATCCTGACTCTTCTATCGCCAAGTGACGAAATACCGTCACCCAGTGTCGATATATCGTCATAGTTTAATTAAAATACGGATTTTCATATATATTATTTCATTGTATTACAACACGATAGAAGTTTTGTTAAATTTGGCACCAAAATTGCTTACTATATAAGTAGTTCTAAAAAAAGCGAGCCCCGTATCTTCGAAATACGAGGCTCAATGCGCTATCGCGGAATTGTCCTGACGAGATTTTTTCCGTTTATCGATAGGCTTCCCTAAATTACACAAATTTGTGATGAACGACAATTAAAATTCCCGCCTGGCGACAATTAAAAATTCCGCAAAAATCGGGAAAAAAGGGTATACTATTCAGGTCAACCAAATAAATGGAGAACTGAATGGTAACCGACAAACAG
>Ga0172370_10001210_pt1 | contig 40088 bp, 35 predicted proteins | sample LakKiv5m_FD_114538 | JGI IMG/M metagenome (GOLD analysis project Ga0172370, IMG submission 114538) | Freshwater microbial communities from Kabuno Bay, South-Kivu, Congo - kab_022012_11.5m | ecosystem: Environmental > Aquatic > Freshwater > Lake | place: Democratic Republic of the Congo...
AGGTGTAATGGTGACTGCCCCTTGCAAACCAGTAGTTACTACCACATCAAATTTAAGATCTGAACCTTCGAGACTCGTTGCGCCCGCAAATGATTTTTTAACGGCTTCGCTAATTATTTCTCGCACCGCTACTGGAACACTCGTCGAAAAAACTATTGTCGTGTTTCCTTTATTAATGTTGGTCGAATTCCCTGTTTCGATTGCCTTTATGCCTAAACTCAGTAATTGTTTTTTAACTAAGTCCGCTTGGCCAGAAATTCTTGATCCATTTAGTACTTGGACCTTCAAAGTTTTCACTAATTCAGCTGACTTACTTGCTTGATCCACGACTGGAGTGGGCACGACAACTACTAGTGTTGGAACCGGTTCTAAAATCACTGGCGCAACTTTTTTGGCGGGGTTTTCAAAAGGTTTAGTAATAATAATCACCGCGATTAAAATTAGAATTAATAGGCCAAAGAACACTAACAACACTGGAACTCGTTTTTGAGAAGTTTGATCTTCTTCTTTTTTCTTTTCCGTAATAAATTTCGCCATTTCAAATAATGAAGCTGTTTGACGAAGACTTTCAATCTTACTTAAAAGTAATTTACCCTTTTCCTCATTTAAGCCAGTGGATAGATCTACACCACTCATTACTTGCGGGACAACAGCTGCAATGATAAATCCCAACTCTTCCAGTTCAGTCTGAATCACTTCAAAAATATCTCGATTAACAGCCACAACCTTGCATGCCTTGTCTACCCGATAATTTCGTGAACGGATGTAATCAAACGGCACTGCATCCAAAAATTTTGCAATTTGCTCGCGTTGAGCATCACAATTTTCTCCGGGGAAATCTTTTTCGAAACAAATTTCATCAGAAACGACAATTAACACCAATCCAGGTTTAATTTTATTGGTTTCGATATAGTTCTTAGTAAGGTTAGTAATCTCAGACGGTTTTCGCACATCCATCTCCACTACTGATCCCTCTGGATAATCAAAAAAGGCCAAGTTTGATCCGCTAAAAAAACCGACGCGACCTTTTTGAATATAGACTAAAAGTGGTTGATTATTTTTAATGTTCATGGATAGATCTCCTTCCAGGATACAACAGATAGCACATTGTTGCTATAACCTACCTGAACCTGAATCGTGCGCACAAAATTTCCTAAAGTGCCCGTAACAGTAACAGTTTTTGGAAAATCCCCCACTGACACAACAATATTGGCGGTGCCGCTTCCTACCGTCAGCGTTTCTCCGGTGTAATCCGGATTTCTTAATAGACTCATCACAGCGTCCTCGACCCCACTTTCCGCCACATCCAATGTGGCATTGCCTTGATCATATTTCGATGCTTGGGTGTTATTAACCACCGTTACCATTACAGTCGCAGTAGTAATAATGACCGCTACGGTCATAAAAACAAGAATTAAAGTCAAAGTCTGTCCAGATTTACTGCAATTCTTAAATCTTAAATTTTGAATCATAAATCTTTAATCTTAATTAGGTCTCAACCCAACGGTAAATTCATAGTTTCTGGTTTCGTAACCAGTATGTTGACGTGCTAGGCTAGTTAATGTGTAAGCAACAGTGATGGTATCCTCTTTTCCTAATCCATTGCCCAGTCTCGTAAAAGTTAATCCGGAAACCTGGGTGTCAAAATTATTTACTTGTCCGGAAATCCCATCATAATTTAAATCTAAATTGGTACCGACTAAGGAATAGGTTAAAATTTTTCCGTCGACGTCAGTCATCGTTAAAATACTTCCCGTCTGACCTGCTCCAGTAGGGGTAGAAATGGTTTTTCCACGAATAAGGTCATATTGTATGCGAGAGTTAATTACCCGACCATCTTGGTTTACAGACGACACAGCTTGAGACTCCGTTTGAATATCTAACACCGACGCAAAAATTTGTACTAAAACCACTAATAAAATGGACAGTAAGCCCATGTAAATTAAGAGTTCAACAATAGTAAAACCGCGTTTCATAAAAATATGATTTTAGTTTGTATCCCGGTTACGGTGAATAATTGGTACTGAAATCGTTTACTTGCGGGGTGGCGTTATAGTCCGTCGTATTAAAAAATAATTTATAACGAAAACACTGGCCTGGATTAATACTAAAAGGCACTGACCCGGAAATAGAAGCACTGTTAGGCGTATAGAATGTTCCACTAGTTCCATCAGGACCAACATAATTGTAAGTGGCACCAGTACAACTCCCGGAGACTGATGGTGAAACCGCTACTTGAGCTTGGACAGTGGTATTAGACGGCTGGGAAATAGTGCTTAATATCCGATTAAAAGCTGTCGCGTAATTTGAGGAACAAGCCGATGATTCGTATGACCCAGAATCGACATATGTCCCATCAGGACCACCTTGAATAATCTTTAATTGTTTTTCATTAGTGTTGGCCACCAAATAAACAAACGTATCAAAGTCTGCTTCAACCACTGATGTTAAATCATTAAATCCTGGTGCGTAGCCAAGCCCACCGCAATATGACGGGGTTACTTCGTTATCAATTTTCACCACTTGATAGGTTTGTGGAGTGATTCCATCGTTGGGAAAACCATCCTGACCAACAAGAACCGCCCTTTGACCATTTAAGACGGTCAAAGACCGTCTTGGAAACATCTGGATATTAGTTGCGTCTCCATTGTAATAGCCACTGGTTGCCCCCGTCGCTGGAGTTCCAGAAAGAAAGTGCGGACTAGTTTTTGTCGTAGTATCAACAACATAAAACTGATCCGCATCAGGGTGACCGTCCCCATTGGCATCAACCCCACCATTAGAGGCAATATATGCTCTTGTGCCGTCTGATTTTCCAAATACGGAATTAGCAGTTTCTTGGGTTCCAGTTGCAGAATTAAAATCAAGAGAACTAACCCGTTTCCATCCTGCGTTCCCAGATGCAATAGTTCCACAAGTCCTGCTTGAAATTCTCGGACTGGTCCCGCTGGTCGGAACGCTGGTCACGTTAGCAATATCTAGTTCGGGATTAGTTCCGGCACCAACAGCAAAATAGACATATGTGCTTGCCCCCACTTGAATTGGGAATAAATCATTATCGGCATATGGTTGAACCGCTCCTCCATCCATACACCCGACTTGCCCAGCTAATTCTGCTTGAAAATTAGTCCCGGTGCTACCAGCGGCATATTTTCTCACTCTGCTGGTTGCAGGATTACAATCATATCCATCTAGTTGTATTCGGCACCCCACCATATCTAAACCACTCGATGGAGTTTTGCTGTCAATATTAGACAGGTCAAAAACGTAAAGAAAACCTCCAGAAATAGTGTAACCGCGATTCCCTAATACAGCCACCCTTACGGCGCCATAACCATATGGCGATTGGTCTTGATTAGGAAGTGAAGCATTATTTCCCTGATAGATTCGAGTGTTAAAGAAAGTCCAATATTTATAAATTTTATTGGTGGCATCCTGATACGTGTCATTATTACCATCTCTTAATTGCACCACAATAACTTCATGATCTGGTTTATTGGTCCCTAGTAACGCATAAAGTTTGTTCCCCGATGATCGATAGTAGGTAACAGAATTAGTAATAAAACTATTATCAAGATTTATCCCCGTTGGGACAGCAGATGGCGTACTGTACTTGGCTGGATCCAAAGTAAACGTACCACGTAATGTGGGAATTGGTGGGTCAGTGTTTGCGGTCACGTTTAAATATGCAAGTTTAACCGAACTGGTGGCGTAAGGAGCAGTCGCGACAAAAACATCATTGGGAATTGAAGCGGTAACAGCACTCGCCGTGGCAGCCACAGACACCGGTGGGCCATCGGGAAGATCGATTGTTGCCGATGAAAAAGATGGCGAACACCATTTTGCCTTGTTATTATTAGCTAAGATAACTTCGCCACCAGCAGTATTAGTTACTTGAGTATTAACCAAAGTGCCTTTATTAAAATCTGTTTGTGTAGTATCCACACAAGAAAAATTGTCTCGATAGCGGGTTAAATAGAGAGTGGAATCGACAAAAGTATCTTGCGGCTGTGTCCATGAAATTTTGACATAAACTTTCTTAGTTGATGGATCAAGTGTTCCCCCGTTTGTAACAATTGCCCCAGACGCATTACGGTTTACATCGCTTATAACGACTGACTGAACAAAACCGGATACTGTTGCCGTGCCAGAAACTAACGACCAAGACCCATTAGCTGCCACTGGATGAAAAGTACCATTCACGGCAAAAGTAGTCCAATTATTTTGACGCACACTTTTGACTGCTTCAACAGTTTCCCGAAGTAATGGCACTGCTTGTAACCTCTGCTCTTGCTGAACTTTTCCTTCTCGAGAAGCGACTAAACCTGTAAGAATTGCGGGAATGACTAGGCCTGCGAGGGCAATAGCAATAAGGAGCTCAATGATTAACGAACCGCGGGCAGATTTTATGGTCATTACTTTAATTAATACTAACTATGGCGCCGTAACGATTAAAAGTTACTGTCCTAGTCTCATTATTTCCGGAATTTTTTAGTACAACATTGTCTTGGCCGATAGTAAACCCGGAGATTTCACCCGATCCTCGGGAAAATATTATGGTCGAATTAGGGAAATTAATTGTGTCGAACGACCACCCTGGATCAAGATTAACGACATAGTTTGATGGATCGGTAGAATTATATGAATTTCCTCGGAAAAGAACATAATTGTTTTGGGTAAAATAAATTCCAGAAGCACTCGCAATCACTTGCTTTTCGCCGTCTCCCAGCATCGTTTTTGATTGTTGTTCACGAACGTCAGTAGTCAATTTTTCTAAAGAACTATTAACGGAAGCATTCCTTTGAACACCTAAAATACTCACAGTTCCTAAAGTAAACAAAATTGCAACCACCCCCATCACAACCATCATCTCCACCAAAGTAACGCCCTGCCTGTGGGCATGATTCATCTTTTTTATTCTCATATTGTTGTTCTTAATATTCCCAATCCTTCTTTACCTCGATATTCTTTTTGCATTGTTTCCAAAATTTCTGGGTTAGAGATTTTTAAACTAAAACTAAAAGTGGATCCCTTACCACGCCCAGCAGACTCTACCCAAATTTTTCCCTTATGTAATTCCACGATCGATTTACTGATATAAAGCCCCAAACCCGTTCCTTGTGAAGCCCTTTGATTGGTTATGTATGATTCTTTGACCAGAGAGAATTTTTGGAAAAGTCTACCTATGTCTTCGGGTTCCAACCCTTCTCCATTATCTTTGACATGCACCACAACCGTATCTCCTTGGACCCCAGAGGTTACAGCCACTTCTCCGCCGTCTGGAGCAAATTTAATGGCGTTACCAATAATATTGATCAGCACTTCAGAAATTTTGTCAACATCACACACGACCTTTGTATCACCACTGGGACCACAATCTACAGTTAGTTTTATCCCCAATTCGTTAGCTCTTGGCTTGACCTCAGAAATAGAATTATTGATTAAATCTGTTATTTTGGTCTCGACAAAATCCAACACCACTCTGCCCGATTCAATTCGGGAGATATTTAACAAATCATTAACTAACTTAATTAAACGATTGGTGGAGCTATATGAACGATCTAAATAATAATGTTGTTTCTCGGTTAAAGGACCCCCTCTTCCTGCCAAGGCCATCCAAAGATAAGATTTAATCGCCGTCATTGGGGTGCGTAATTCGTGCGATGCCAAAGAAACAAATTCATCTTTTTTCTTATCTAATTCCTGAAGTCGATTATTCGCTTCTTCTAACTCGACCTTGGTTGATTCTACGGCGGAATATAACCGAGAATTTTCCACTGCTAATCCAACAATGTCAGTAAACCCACCAATGAGATTTTTTTCTTCATCGGAGGCCTCACTATTAGCTTTATTCATACTAAAAATAAGGACGCCGATTGGACTTCCTTTAACCATGACCGGGTAAATTAAACTGGTTTTAATTCCCGCCGCTTTTTGATTAGTAATGGCTTCGTCAGGTGTCAGAACCGGAGTAAAAATCTCTGGCCAATATTCCGTGACGAACGGCTTTTGTTCTGTAAAGGCACGAATTAGCAGATTATCTTTGGCGGACAACGGAATCTCAATTTCATGGAAAGGGACAGCAGAAGCTTCTAAGGCTTTTCTGGCTTCATCGGTTTGAGAAAGAGAAATTCTTTTTAAAACGTTTTTGTCCTTATCAAAAAGCGTTAAAACAATAATCCGGTAGCCTAAATCCAAATAGCCCAATTCGGTCAACAACCCATTAACTATTTTTTCCACCACTTCGTTAAAATTAAGAGTGTTCAGAATTATTTTCTGGAGCCTCCAAAGGGCCTCAATAGTTTCCTTAGTTTGCGGAGTAGTGGTATCGGTCATTGGTTTAAACATATAGGCGAGCTAATATTTTTGTCCGAATTATGCTTGGGGTCATTTTTTCCATCTCGTCAAAAGAAATTGCTGTTTGTGGGTATTTGGCTAATTTGGCATTAGTTGCATCAATAGTGACACTAAGAATATGAGAGAGCAACTCATGGGAAATGTGTCCTTGCCTTACCAAAGAAATAGAATCACCATTGAATTCCAAAATAGGATAAGACCCTTGCGCTGTTCTTGGATCTTTCTCGTCTAAAAGAAGTAAGGGGATTCCCCTTTCCATTGCAAAAACCTTTGCTTCTTCGTCGGTAACAATTTCCGGTTGATCTGACAAATTAAGAGAAGTGATCCCTGGAAAGTCAATTCCCTGCGCCAAAAACTCTTGCATCAAATTCCCAGCCGGTTTATGTCCAGACGGATCCCAATTTTGGATTGTTGGAACGTCCTTATTCCAAGAAATTAGTGACGAGGGAATTTTTTCCAGTGATTGGCGGGTTAATAGTAAACGATAGAAACATAATGAGCCCAAACGATCGGACAATTCCTGAGGGTTCAAAAAAATATGATGAAATTTAGCAGGAATTAATTCTTTGTCTAAATGCTCCACCAACTGTTTAGCGCTTAAAGTTGCCCCCAATGGTTTACCTTTTCTTGCCTCCCCTTTAATTTTTTCCACTGACTCGACAAAGGAAGTATTTTTAGCATCTCCCCAAAGGGCAAACACCCCGCGATTATAAAATCCAATCGGCACGCCACTGGAAGCCAACCTAGCTGCCTCCTTTAAATGAGACAATTTATGAACTGAACCGAGGTGAAATTTTTTTGCTTTTATCATGAATAAGTTTATTGTAGCTGATTGATTCTCCGGAGACAAACCTCTAAAATTAAACAGTTCAAGGTGCGATATATGATTAATAATTCCTTCAATGACTATAGAGGAGATTAAGCAAGAAGTAGCCGAACACGCACTGCATCCTTTAAGTGGTGATCTTGTCATGGCCGCTTTTTATAAAGCGACCAAAATACTTCTAGACCAAGATGACAGGCTTCTCTCTCTCATTAAAAAAATTAATTCAAAACGGCAAATGTCTTCGGAATATTTTAATAATCTTCTATTGAGAGCGGTACAAAATGTCGTCCTTTTTTCACTGGATGCCAATTACCCCCTGGGATTTGAATCACAAGATCGGTGGACGCAAACTTGGAATGAGATATTGGAAAAACATAGCGATCGTCTAATAGATCTTATTGTGGCTAAAGATACCAAAACCACTGTTCCCGAACGATATTTAAGCTTAAGATTTTTAGCAAAAATTCTTTTCCCTCACAAATCGATAATTGTTGCTGATTTAGGCTGCGGTTTAAACTTAGGTTTAGACTATGCTTTTTTAACTAAACACATTGTCCTGGATTTAAAAGACCATACCGCAGCAAAGTTAGTTTTACAAATTTTGTCTAGTGTCCCATCTAGTTTAAAAGTAGCTCACGCGGTCGATCGAGAAAACCCTTCTGATTTCGAGGTTAAAAAATGGGAGTTATCCTGCCGTTATCCTAACGAGCTAATTAATGTTAAAACTAAGCTGCAGTTAATTGCCTCACTGCCGGCAAACCAAGAAAAAATTAAATTCATTAACCAAGACCTCTCACATTTAGAAGAGATCTGGGAAAACAAAAAGATATCTCCCCATTCTTGTGATATTGTTTTTGTTGCTACAGCAATCTACCAAATGCCCCCCAAACTACAAAGTAAAATTATACTTCAAGCCAGAAACCTTCTTAATTCTCATGGAGTTTTGGTGGTGCAAGATTTTGGACGAATCGATCCTAAAAATCCTGAAAATTTGACGTTTAAAGCTAGTTTTGCTCAACCATTTTCTTATCGCACTTTTATCACCTCACAAAAGTTAGGCTGGAAGTTCAAAGAGATCTTTCGTTGGTCGAGTGGTCGATGTCGTGAAGTTATGGAAGGATCAGATTGGAACGACTTTGCAAAGGATATTAAGCTTTGATAGCATATTGAGACTATCCCAAAAACAAAAGGAGGTGAAATTATGATTACTTTAGATAAAGCTAAAAAAGCTCTAATGGCCGCAGAACAAACGGCTGCTAAGTTAGGGATTATGGTAACTATCGTCGTAGTTGATGACCATGGAGTAGTGGTGGCGATGAGTCGTATGGACGGCGCTTTCACTGTGAGTCCAGAATTCGCTACTGCAAAAGCAGTTACTTCTGCCACCTTAGGAATGCCCAGTGGTGATATGGCACCGTATGCCGAACCAGGCAAACCATACTACGGAATAAATACCATTGGTGGTGGTGAATTTACCACTATTGCTGGCGGTTTACCCGTTAAAATTGATGGAAAATTAGCCGGTGGAGTTGGCGTTGGCGGTTCTGCCGACACCCAACAAGATGTCGCCTGTGCACAAGAGGCTGTCAAAATTTTACAAAGTTAATTTGTCACTTTAGAAGACCCTACTCATTCGAGCGGGGTCTTTTGTTTGCTAGATGCGGATTGATTTTTCAATAAACTCATAATACACTGACCCCATGGCTAAAAAAATCCTTATTGTTGATGACGATCTTTACATTCGAGATCTTTACGAAGAACTTCTGAAAACTGACGGTTTTGAAGTAACCACTGCCGCTGATGGCGAAGATGGACTAAAAAAAATTACGGAAGGAACGTATGACCTTGTCCTTTTGGATGTGATGATGCCAAAACTAGACGGTTTGGGTGTTTTGGCAAAAATTAGAGAAAATTCAGCAAAAGCTAGTACCCAAGTCGTTCTCTTAACGAATTTGGCTAATGACCCCACCATTACTGAAGTAATCAAAAACGGCCAAGCAAAGTCCTATTTGATTAAATCAGATATGACTCCTGAAGATTTTGTAAACAAAGTTAAAGGACTTCTAGGTTAGAAGAGTTTATCTCGCTCCAGACACTTGTCCGATTAGTCCATAGATTGGAGCAATAATGGCCATCATCATTCCCCCAACTAGTCCTCCAACCACCACCAGCATTATCGGTTCCAATACCACGGTTAAATTTTTAAGCGTGTTAGTAACTTCATAATCTAAATATTCCGAAATATCTAGCATCGACTTGTCTAACGAACCAGTTTTCTCCCCTACTTCAATTAGTTTAATCATAATCGTGGGAAACACTCCCTTTTTTTGACGTAAACCTTCGGAAAGTTTTTTTCCAGACAACATCATGTCGTGAGAACTCTTAATTAAATTAAGAACATCTTTGCGCAACACCACGTCCTGAGCTAGTTCTAGAGCCGTGGTAATTGATAGACCAGCTGTTAAAAGGATATAAATATTACGTGTAAATCTGGTTAAATCAATCTCCTTAACTAATTGGTTAACCAGCGGTAGAGAGAAAAGTATATTAAGAAAAAAAGATTTTTGACTTTTATACAAAAATGCAATTAAAACAACGACGATTGCAAGAACGACAATTACCTGCCAAGTATTATTTAAGAGCATATTGGAAGCAAAAATCATCATTTTTGTCGGAATCGGCAGGTCAACTTTTAACCGTCCAAATACTGAGGCAATTTTTGGTACAACTACAACCAACATCATAAGAAGGACACCGACGAAAACCACCATAATAAGAATTGGGTAAACCATTGCCGACTTTATCTTGTCAGTAAACTCCATTTCTTTCCTGATGCTGGTTTTAAGATCAAAAAGAGCCGTTTCCAGAGAGCCTGCTTCTTCCGCAGCTCGAATGACATTTATTGTTACCCGATCAAATACCTGTGGAAACTCGGAAAAAGTCTCATGAACCCTCTTTCCCTGCATCAAATCTTCATTGAGGGACGTCAAGATTTTTTTCGTTCCACCCTTAGCGTCTTCTAGTAAAGAATCAACCGCCTCCAAGATAGGAATCCCCGCCTTGAGCATGGTCGACAGATTGCTAACCAAGCCGATCTTTTCATTTGCAGAAAGAGTTAGATTATTAGTTTTCATTGAATTTAAAGAAATTCAGTTTTAACTACCCGTAGCACTTCCTCGATCGTCGTCATTCCCTTGGCCACTTTCTGTAAGCCATCATCCAACATGGAAGTCATTCCTTCAGCCCTAGCTGCAACTCCAATTTGGTCAGCATCGGACTTAGCTGTAATCATTTCCCGAATTTTTGGAGTAATTTCCAAAATTTCAAAAACACCAATCCGGCCTTTATATCCACTAAAATGGCAAGCCTTACACCCTTTTCCCTGGTAAATTCTTATTTCTTTGTTTTCCCCCACTGGAATATAGTGTTTCAACAAAATTTCATTAGGAATATCTTTTTCCAAAGTTTCTTGCGTAATGGTTAGGGAATAGCGACAAACCTCACAAATTTTTCGCACCAACCTCTGCCCAATAATTACATTCACCGTCGAGGCCACTAAAAACGGTTCCACTTTCATATCGGTTAAGCGAGGAATTGCTGTCGCGGCATCATTTGTGTGCAAGGTGGAAAAAACTAAATGGCCTGTTAGAGCAGCGTTAACAGCGATCCCCGCCGTCTCTGCGTCACGAATTTCTCCTACGAAAATAATGTTTGGATCTTGACGCAATATAGAACGTAAACCATTAGCAAAAGTTAAATTAGTTTTGACATTAACTTGAATCTGATTGGCACCGCCAATGCGATACTCGACTGGATCTTCAACAGTAGTAATGTTTTGCTCCCGTTTATTAAGCAATTTAAGAATGGAATATATTGAGGTCGTTTTTCCAGACCCTGTTGGGCCCGTGGAAAGCACCATTCCAAAAGATTTATTAAAAGCATTCGTCACCTTTTTTAAATCAGCCTCATTCATTCCCAAATCTGTCAATGTAAATTGCCGAGAATTAGAACTCAAGAGACGAAGGACAATTTTTTCCCCTTCAACAATGGGAATTATGGAAACACGAATGTCTAGATTTTCTTCTTCCAAGACCATGCGCATTTTTCCATCTTGAGCACTTAAATGTTCATCGGTGCGTAAGTTTGACAACACTTTGATACGAGACACCACCCGCTCATGAAGATACTTAGGCATGCGCAAAATATCATGAAGCATGCCATCAATACGAAATCTGACTAGAGACGATTTTTCTTCCGGCTCAACATGGATATCTGAAGCCTTATCCTGATAGGCACCGTGAATTAGAGTGTCCACAATCTTGGCCACTGGAGCATCCTCAAAAACGTTGTTAGGATTAGAACTAGAAGCTTCTTTTAAAAAACCGTCAACAGTTTTTTGCAGATCACGTTTATATAATTGCAGAATATTATCAATATCCTTTTCACTAGCATAGTGAACAATGATATTTTTTCCGGTTTTTTTAGCTAAAGTAAGCTTTATTTCCTCATTAGCGGGTTCAGCCGTTGCTATCTTAATATCTTTTTGATCTTGAAAAAATACGACAACTTTTAGTTTTCTGGCAATCCTTTCAGGAATTAAATAGAAACATTCTTCAGGGATGGCTAACTTAGACAATAGAACATATGGTACCTTAAGTGACTCAGCGATCAAGGGACTTACTTTTTCGTCGAAGCTGGGATCCTTAGCCAGAAAGGCAGCTTGTAAACTTACACCAGAATTTTTGGCAACTTCAGCCAACTCTGTTAATTCTTTTTCAGCTAGTAGCTTCTTCGTGAGAATTAACTCACGAAATTTATCATCGGGCAGGATCATACACATTTTCATAATAACATGGAAACTTCGATGGTTGCACTTGCAAATTAAATGTTTGATCTTTAGAATTACCTGAAGATAAAAAGAATAAAATTTATGGCTAAAATATTGATTGTTGAGGATGATTTAGACTACAGAGATGTACTCTCAGAAGTTCTTCTTAATGCAGACTTTGAAGTTTCCACCGCTGCTGACGGACAGGAAGCAATTAATTTTTTAAAAACGAACGATGTTAATTTAATTCTTCTCGATCTTTCTATGCCCAACATGGATGGCATGACTTTTTTCTACCATTTAAAAAATGACCTTAAAAAAGAAATTCCCGTAATAGTTTTGACTAATCTCACGGAAACAGCCTATCCAGAAGGTGTTAAGGATTTCATCATTAAGGCAAACACTGATATGGATAAGGTGTTGGAAAAGGTAAAAACACACCTTGCCACTCCCCAGCAAAATTCTTAGTGTTCCCCAACCAACAAATTTTTGTGCCCCCACCCCGAATTGAACGGGGATCGGCTCGTTAGGAATGAGCTACTCTATCCGTTTAAGCTATGGGAGCAAACTTCTTGAGTCACTTAAGCTACTTATGGAACTTAAGCAGTTTAACACAGGGTCTCCTTTTTCCGAAATTCTTCCCTTCTGCGATGCAAGTTTTCTGAATAGCCACCATTAGTAATGATTTGATTTTCAACACTTTTAATGAATTTAAACAACAAATAAGAATTTTGATGGCAAAATGTCAACATTAAATTAGCTGCTTCCTGTGGATTTTGCGGCAAAACCAATTTGTCCAATAATTCACCTAAGTCACTTAAGTTTCTTAAGGAACTTAAGTGGAAACCAAGCTCGCGAAGACGAGAAACCCGCATGTCCGTTTTTGCCCAAATTTGGAATCCGTTTTGACGCAAAAAATCTTCATAATCAGATGTTAATTCTTCCAATGAAGCTCTTGCCACATCGAGAAGTTCTATCTCACTTTTCTTTGAGGTTAGACCGCGGTGTGATCCTTCAATAATATTTTGTTTTCCGGATCGAGCGGCCTGATCCATCTGCTCTTTTGTTCGTCGATGTTTAAATCGATCTAAAAACTTTACAGTGAATTCAACTGTCCCATCATGAATAATTTCAGCATATCGGTAACACAAAAGATATTTGTGCGGAGGCAGAGTTGATTTCATTCCTTAAGTATCTTAAGATCCTTAAGTAACTTAAGCAAGTTTCACGGAGACTAGTTCATCGGCAGAACGCTCGGTTCGGGACCGAGAGGCAGAGGGTTCAATTCCCTCGTCTCCGACTGGTTAGAGGATTAATATCTTTCTACGTTTTTGATTCCGCCGCCTTCTTCAATGAGGGTCCTTGCTTCTTTTGCAGAAAGGCTTTTTAGTCCACCCATATAGAATCCAGCCCCGAGCATTAGAAAACGACCAGAAGCATTATAAAGACCAGGTTCGGTAATAATTAATCGGATGTTACAAACCTCTCGTCTTCAATCCCTGTTGGAAATTTAACAGCTCTATTTAAAATGACTAATCTGCCTGCCATTTTTGCACCTCCAATCAAACATGTTCCATTCTACAACCAACGAGCATGCCAATGCAATCACTTACTATATCCCTGGTGCAACGGTGGAAATTTTTGGTTCTGCCCTCCCGCCAGCGACGGGAGCGAGCAATGAAATTTTATTTAAAAAAGGTTCGGGCTCGTTTAGTAAAAACTACAGAATTACACACAAAAAATAGGAAACTAGAAATTGAGTTAAAAAACTTCTTTAGAAGATTAGAACATTACACTCTCGTCAGCACGAGAATATTCGTGGATTTCTTTTTTGTGAAACCACAATTCAATTTCCAAAACAGCTTCTTCTGGAGTTCCGGATGCATGAATCATGTTGCGAACGGCCCGTTTACGATCATTGGCTAAAACCGGTGAATCAATGGAGTATGTGCCTCGAATGGACCCTGGTTCAGAAAAAGTTGGCAATGTTGCTCCCACAAGTTTGCGAACATTAGTCACCGCATGAATACCTTCCAAAACCACGGCGACCACTGGACCAGAAGTTAAAAATTCCAAGTTCCATTCTCGCACCATTTTGCCAATTTCCAGAGGATCTTTGGTTCCCATCACTTCCATGGGATCTTTTCCATATTCCGCGTAAGTCTTTAATGTTTTATTCCCCATTCCCACCAAAAACTCCTCGTTGGTAGTGTAATGCTTACCAGCGTGATCCTTGTCTACCCAAACCATTTTCATTGCTACAATCTTGAGCCCAGCCTCTTCGAAGCGAGTGAGAATTTTACCAGTTAAGGCTCTTTTGACTGCGTCTGGTTTAACTAAAATTAAAGTTCGTTCCATATGTTTAAAGTTCAAGCAGTTTAGCAAATTTGTCTTCGTCTTTAAAGGGGCCAATCGCCGAAAGGTTTAAGTGTTTGGATATAAAAATGTCTTTCGCGACCCTTCTAATGTCTTCAGCGGTCACTAATTCCACTTTTTCCAGCACTTCCTCGGGAGTTTCTACCTTTCCTCGTAATAGTTCTTTACTGGTGTAGAAACTAGCCACACGATAGGAATCTTCCAAAGCTAGAATCATTTTTCCTTTCCAATAATCCTTTGCCCTTCTTAAATCTTTTTCGGATACGAGTTCTGTAGTTAATAGATCAAACTGTTCCAAAATAACTTTAATTGCATCAAAAACCGCCGGAATACGCAAACCTCCTTGGGCCACCAGATATCCACTATCGTGATATTCCTCTGACCCAGCTCCAATAGAATAGGCCAATCCCCTTTTTTCTCGAACTTCATGGAATAATCGAGATGACATGTTGCCACCTAAAATTGTTCCTAATACATCCAGGGCATAACGGTCAGGATGAATTAATTCATAACCTTTGACTCCCACGCATACATGGGCCTGATCAGTGTCTTTAAATTTAATCCGAGTCTTCGGAGCAGTTTGGATAAAATTAGTCGGTACAAATTGGTTCTTTTGGCCTCCTTTAACCTGACCGAAATATTTTTCTGCCACTTCGAGGTAGTTTTCTGGTAATAATCCAGATAAACCGATCACCATTGATCCGGAATGATACATTTTGTTAAAGTATTGGACCACCGTTTTTCTTTCCATCCTTGCAATGTTTTCCTTCGTACCCAAAATTCGCATTGCCAACGGTGAACCATCAAAAATAGATTCTTCAAAGAGCTCGCCCACCTGACTCTGTGGTTCGTCCTCATACATGTTTATTTCTTCCAAGATAACTCCTCTGTCTTTTTCAATTTCCGCGGTGGAAAAGAGTGAATTAATGAGAACGTCGGACAAGACATCCATAACTAAATTCAAATGCTCGGCCGCTGCCTTAACATAAAAACCAGTGTATTCTTTGGAAGTAAAAGCATTAAACGAGCCACCAATGCCATCCAAGAGGCTGCTGATGGCCAATTTGTTGGGACGATTCTTTGTCCCTTTAAACATCATGTGTTCCAGAAAATGTGACACGCCATTATTACTCGCATTTTCATAGCGGCTCCCCGCCTCGACCATGATTAGAACGGTTACCGACTTAACTTGAGGCATGGGAGTAGCAATAACCCTTAAGCCATTGGACAATAATTTCTTTTGGTATCCAGTCTTCATTTTTTTCCTTGCTTCATTTGGTACATTTTTTGATCAGCTTCTCGAGTAAGAAAACTCAAAAATGTTTCCCCATCTTTATGGGTCGCAAGATATTTGTTGTGTCTGTCTGCAAACTCATTAGCTTCAAAATAATGCCAACCTAGGGAAAGTGTCCCAGGCCTTTTTTCAGCGGTATCTTCTGGCCAATTTGGGAGTAATTTTAATTCTGTTCTTAATTCTTCTAATTTTCGCTTAATTGCTTCGATAATGCTCGGTTGTCTGTCGCCATCATCATTAAATCTAGCTACCTCCATAATACTGTGCGCCTCAGTAAGGTTGCTAGCTGTAATAAAAACAAGAAACTCATCACCCTTTTTATTAGCCCGAGCGATCAAATCAGACTCCCGCAGGGCAGATTTTAAAGCGGCGGCAGCGGAATAAATGGCTCGATCTCCCACTTTGTGACCAGCATTATCATTTATTTGCTTTAATCCATTAAGATCTGCAACTAAGGCAATAATTACCGGGGCAACTCCCGGTCTATCACTTTCCGCTTTTGCTGCTTGGTTGCTTAGAATATCATTCAATCCTTCTGGAGTATAAAAGGTTCCCAAAGGTTCTAAGCTTTTATCTATTTGGCCTCTCATTATTTCTCTTTCTTTTGAATCTAAAAATCCCGTCTGAAACCCTTGATCGTTTTTTCCAAAATGTGTTGCCAATGAATCAGGATCATCATATTGCCGATTTAATGCGTCGCCAGCTACGCGCGCCAAGTCGACATCGTGTTAATGAAACTTTCCCTCTTGTGAAGAAGAATCATTAGCCATATCGTATTTTACATCTTTTCCAAAGCTTTAATTCCCAGTAAATTTAACCCATTGGCAAGAACGATGCTGGTTACGTTGGTTAATCCCAATCGCCACGATTCGTTCTCTGAGCCAATAATTGATACATTATTATACATATTGTTATATCTTCTGGACAATTCATAAAGATACGTGCAGAGTAAATTGGGACTGTACATCCTGGCTGCAATTTCCACTACTTCTGGAAAACGATAGAGATAACGCAATAGTGCCTCCTCTTCTGGTTCTAGTTTCAAATTTCCGTCTGTAAATTCCCAGTTAGGTTGTGCTTTCCGCAAAACGCTCCTGGCTCTGGCATAGGTATATTGTAAATAAGGCCCCGAATCGCCCTGAAGTTCAAACATTTTTTCCCAATCAAAAATAATGTCACCAGTAACGTTGTGCTTCAAATCAAAATATTTAATTGCTCCAATTCCTACATCTTTAGCCGTCTCTGAATTACCCAATTGTGTGGCCCTCTTAACAGCTTCAGTAAGGATATCATCAAGTTTTACAGTATCGCCCTTGCGTGTTCTCATTTTTCCGTGCTCCCAACGATAGAGACCGTGTCTGGTATGAATTAATTTAACTTGGTCTGAAGCGTAACCCAACATCCGGGCGGCAGCGAAAACTTGGACAAAATGAAGTGCCTGTTCACCCCCCACTTCATAAATAACCACTTCCGGGTGCCATTGCTCAAAACGATATTTCAAGGTCGCCAAATCGCGTGTAGCATAAGTTGTTGCCCCATCGGACTTCAATAGGATTAATGGTATTTTTTCCCCAGGAATGTCTATTACAACGGCTCCCTCACTCTCCCGAGAAATATTTTTCGACTTTGCATCATTGACCACTGCGAGCATTTTATCTTCATAAAAACTTTCTCCATAGGCATAATCAATCTTGACATCGAGTAGTTTATATATTTTTTCGAACTCCACCATTGAAATTTCGACACATTTCTTCCATAACTGGCGAGCCTCTGAATCCCCATCTTCCAGTTTTTTAAACCAAAGTCTCCCCTTCTCATTTAATTGAGGATCTTTTTCCGCCTCTTCATGGAAGGCAACATAAAGTTCTTCGAGCTTATCGAGTGATAATTCTTTTTCATTTCGAGAAGAAATCATATAAAGGAGTTTGCCAAATTGCGTACCCCAATCACCTAAGTGGTTATCGCCAATGGTTTGATATCCCAAAAATTTATACAGATTGTAAAGTGACTGCCCAATAATCGTCGATCGTAAATGTCCAATTCCAAATCTCTTGGCAATATTCGGGGCTGAGTAGTCAACGACCACTGTTTTTCCTTGGCCGATTTTACTACTTCCATAGTTATCCCCCAGTCTGTCTATTGTCACAATTTCTTCCATTAAATTTTTTTGGCCGAGAAAAAAATTAATAAAACCAGGGGCTACAATTTCAATTTTATCCTCTGATTTTTTCAATTTTTCGCCAATTTTATTAGCAATCTCCAGGGGTGGTCTGCCAACCAACTTTGAGAGCTTAAGAGCAATGTTAGTGGCATAATCACCGTGTTCTTCGAGCGTAGGATGACTAAATTGAATATCGTCAATTTTAATTTCTACATCAAAGTAGATCGACTTAGCTGCCTCAAGGACTTGTTTCGAAAGTTTAACAACATAGTTGTTAGCCAAGTAATCGGGTTTTAATGATTGGCTGTTATGGTCACTGGTCGTTCTATCTGATGTACTTTGATGTTGTTGCTGTTTTTGATGAACTTTTTTCATAAAAATATCAATATTTTTTACTTTGACTCATACTTTTTCTGTTAGAGAACCCAATTTCACTCTTCTTCAGGATTACAAAACTTTTTTTACGATTTAATGTTTTAAAAATATTTATTGTAAATTTTTTATCATTTTTGTAGTTTTAATGTTCCCCCAAAAATTCTTTTAATTCCCTTTCTAAAAAATTTTCTTTTTAAAAATTAATTAGTTTTTGACACTTAAACTTTTCGTTCAAAAAAAATTTAATCTATCCAAAAAAACTGATTTCTTCTATTATACCTAAAATTTATTAGATCTTCCCTATTTAAGTAGAGAAGTAAAAAAAGAAATACCGCAATCGACAACTAGTATCAAAATATAACATTATTCCCTTGTTACGTCTTGTAATATTGATTATTTTTCCTATCTAGAACTTGTTTGATCCACTAAACGTGTGTGTTTAGTTAATATTCTGCCGATCAGCTAACTTTAGCATTTGCCTTTCTGACCACAAAATAAGGACGAAAAGTAACAAGTAGTAGGCCAAAGAGACTGTCAAATCAATTGATCCAACTCTTAGCAAGATATTTTCTTGATTGCCAACAATTTCGACTATTTTCCAAAAGTAGTAAGCAAGTGCATGAGTGGGTAAAAAGGCTATTTTACCTATAATATTCGAGGCTAATCCAATAATTCCCGCACCTAAACCGAGTGACATAATCCAAGGAATTGTCCAAAGTGCTAAAAAGTTAGCAATAATGGCTCCACCAGGATAAACCCCGAAATTAGAAAGAATAATTGGTAGAGTAAAAAGCTGCGTAAAGATCGTTTGCCAAAAAGTTTCCAGGGCAAATTTGGATAGAATTGGCACATGTATTTGCAGTTTGCCAAGATATATCTGGGCTGTTGTAGCAAGAAAACTAAGCTGAAAACTAATACTGGTAAGTATACTGGGCGACATCATAATCAAAAGATATGCAGCTAAAATTAACCCCCAATAAGCCATTCTTGGCCTACCAATTAAACTAGCAAGGCTTACGCTTAGGCACATAATTCCTGCTCGCACTATTGGTGGTTCAAACCCGGTCAAAAAGCAATAAAATAGTACAGCTGCTAATAGAATCATTGCCCGCAAGCGCAGACTTCCAATTTTTAGGCATAAAAAATCCAAAAGTCCAATGAGAAATACTAGGTTCATCCCTGACGCGACAATGACATGGGTTAAGCCCGCTTTTTGTAATAAGCTTTTCTGAGCGTAAGTTAGCTCAGCCTTCTGTCCAAAAATCATTCCTACAACTAAAGCTGCTTCGTGCTCGGGTAAAAAATTAGTGTAGTAAGTGATTAACGAGTTTGGGACTGATTGAACTGTTTTTTGAACGTAAACTGGCTCTCTAGTTTCTATTTTCAGTCCAAAAATCAATCTAATAACTAATAAGGCAATGGCTAATGTGTAGATCAGTAGGAGTAGTTTAGCTTGCACTTAATTTATCGACAGATATGCTTTATTTTTATCGTAGACTGATTGGCTTAATATATGCCTTGTGAGTAGTTCTGACACATTTTGATAGGGGCGGCTATCAATTATTTTCTTCGCTGTGACTGGCCCAATACCACTTAATGACTCTAGTCTCTCTTGACTTGCGTCGTTAATGTTAATTAATGATCCAGAATTATTATTAGGAGAAATCGCATAATTAGCGACGCCAAACGTATTAGTATTTGCACCCAAAACCTCACCATCGAAGGGAATATAAATCTTCATACCGTCAGATAACCGTTGAGATAGATTAATATATTTAGACACATACATTCGGTCTGCTTTCGCTGACAGTCCACCTGCGGAAATAAGCACATCTTGTATGCGGGAATCGTTTGTTAATTCGTAAACTCCAGGTTGATTTACCGACCCCTCGATGTCAATTTTAATTCTTAGTACAGTTGGTGAGGGAGTAAGCGCTGGCTTAACACTATTTGGAGATATATTCTGAGTGTTATTTGCTTGTTTATTAGCTAACGCTAGGACTAAGAATATTATTCCTAAAGAAACTAGGATGATTGGTACCCAAGAGATTAAACGACGTGGCGATGTCGCAAATTGTAGTTCAGATTTCGCCTGCACTGAGCTATGCGAAGTGTGGATATCTTGTGGACTACTAACTTTTATTTGTTCCATTCTCCCCTTCTTAGATCACAAAATTCAAAATTTTTCCTTTGACATAAACTACTTTTTTAATTTTTGCATTTTCAAGATTCTTTTTAATCTTTTCGTGGTTAAACGCTAACTTTTCTATTTCTTCTTGAGATGACTGGGCTTCTACTTCCAGTGTGGCCCTCAACTTTCCATTAACTAAAACGGCGATTATGTTTTTGTCCTGCGCCAATTTCGCGCTATCCAACACCGGCCATGATTGCTGATGAACAGACTTAAGGTCCACAGTACTACCTTCTTTACTGTGAACCTGTTCTACGGTCAACCCTTTAAAATTCTGCCACAATTCCTCTGTTAAATGGGGAGCAAAGGGCGCTAATAGCTTCAAATAACTTTCTGCATCCGAAAAAGATAACTTTTGGCCTTCTTCTTCCCACATGTTTAAAAATTCCATCAGAGCCGCCACGGCCACATTCGGTCGAAGTGTATCAACACTAGAAGTTACTCGAGAAATTAACCAAACTAATTTTGAAGACAGTTTGTCAGTGGTTTCATTGGAAATTTTTTCTTTTTCCGTATAAATTTTTAGCACCCGATTTAGAAATCTAATTGATCCTTCAATTCCTGTCTCATTCCAGGGCATTGTTTGCTCAAAGGGACCCATAAAAGCCATGTACACCCTCACTGGATCAGCCCCGTATTTTTTAACAATATCATCGGGATTAACTACATTCCCCTTACTCTTACTCATCTTTGATCCGTCAGAAGCTAAAATCATCCCGTGATTAATCCTTTGTTTATACGGCTCTTTTCCTGGAGCGACTTTGATATCGTTCAAAAACTTGTGCCAAAAACGGGAGTATAACAAATGCAACGTAGTATGTTCTGCTCCACCAAAATAATAATCCACTGGCATCCAATAATCCATTTTTTTAGAATCGGCAAGAGCCTTATCATTCAAAGTATCGCCAAATCTCAAATAGTACCAACTGGAACCAGCCCAATTCGGCATTACATCAGTTTCTCGCTTGGCTTCTTGACCACAATTAGGACAGATAGCCTTTACCCAATCAGTAATAGTGGATAATGGCGATTCGCCTGTGTCCGTTGGTTCATAGTGTTCGACTTGTGGCAGAGTCACTGGCAAGTTTTCGTCAGGAAACCAACCAGCTAAATCCACTTCTTTTCGAAGATTATCAAATTGCTCTGGTTTTTGGGGATTAAACAAGGGCTTTATTTTCTTTCCAAAATCAGTCTGCCACCAAGTTATTCCAGCCTTAGCACAGTGCTCACAAAAAATCATCGGTGTTGGCTCCCCCCAATAGTGCTGTCGCGAAAAAATCCAATCACGAATGTGATAAGTGGACAACCGCTTTCCCCAACCTTTTTCTTCCATATAAGCCATTATTTTGACTGTTGCTTCGGCAACATCCAGACCGTCAAGAAAATCTGAATTAATTACTGTTCCTTTTTCTTCTTGCACTTGTTTCTCACTTGTAATTGGTGACATGTCACCGTCTTCACCGACTACCACTCTGACTATTTTTAAACCAAACTCAGTGGCAAATTGAAAATCTCTTAAGTCGTGCCCAGGAACACCAACAATGGCCCCCGTTCCAAAGCTCATTAAAGCAAAATCAGACACCCAAATCGGCATTTTGAAGCCAGTTAATGGGTTTATTGCATAGCTCCCAGTAAAAACACCAGTTTTTTTCTTGCCCTGAGCGATCCTCTCGTCATCGGTTTTCGCCTTTGCTTTAATCACATAGTCTGCCACCTCTTTTTTGTAATTATTTGAGGTAATTTTATCGATTAAAGGGTGTTCAGGAGCTAAAACAACAAAAGTCGCTCCAAAATTAGTATCAGGGCGCGTGGTAAAAGCCGTGACTACATCTTCTAATCCGTCGATTTTATAGGTAACTTCTATTCCCTCTTTCCTCCCGATCCAATTTTTTTGCGCTAATTTAATGTGTTCCGGCCAATCCACTAAATCTAGTTCATCAATTAATCGATCAGCGTAATTAGTTATCCTTAACACCCATTGGCTTTGTAGCCTTTCATTAACCATTGTGCCACAACGTTCATGCTTACCATCAACCACTTCTTCTTTGGCGAGAACAACTTTACAAGACGGACACCAGTTTACTGGTGTCTCCGCTTTATAAGCCAATCCATTTTTAAAAAGTTCAAGAAAAATCCATTGAGTCCAACGATAGTAGTCTGGATTTGTAGTGTCGATCTCGCGATCCCAGTTAAATGAAAGGCCAAGACCGTGCATTTGCTTGCGAAAATTATCTGTATTTTTCTTGGTAACGACCGCTGGTTGCTGTTTGGTTTTAATCGCATAGTTCTCTGTAGGCAAACCAAAAGCATCCCACCCGATAGGAAAAAGAACATTAAATCCTTCCATTCTCTTTTTTCGAGCAAAAATGTCGGAAATCATGTAAGTCCATGCGTGCCCCATGTGCAGTCCCTCACCTGATGGATATGGAAATTCTGCTAACACGTAGTATTTTGGTTTCTTGTCAAAATCAACTGCGGCAAATGCTGGCTCCCAAACTTTTTGCCACTTCGGCTCAATTTCAGCTGGTGAATACTTTACGTCCATGGATACTATTATATATGCATCTTTGGAGCACGCAAGAATCGAGTGGACATACGACCGCGATTGTCTTGTGTAATTTTATTTTATGAAACTAGGTATTGACAATCTTATCCAAAAAAGTTTACTCTGAAGGAAATATATTTTCTTTCAAAGAAAAATGACTCTGCTTACAACTAAACTAGTCTCTCTGACAGAACTAATATCCAGCGCTTCCCGAATGGGAGTAGATTTCGATGGGGCTAACCCCAAAGAACACATATTCTATCTTTCTAAGATCGGACTTCTCCCCAAAGCGGTTAAGAAGTTGAATTCTGCTGGGAAACTGGAAGCCCATTACCCACCATCAACAGTTGACCTTCTTGCCAGAATTTATAGTCTGAAACAATCAGGACTAGCCTATTCTCAAATAAGTAAGTTTTCCAGTCTTAACAGTAATCACACCCTACCAGAAGATCAATCCATTGTTAAAGAGCCTTTCAAAAACTTTACCGAACCGACCACTTTTTCTAGCCAGACAATTGCCTATTTAATTATCGGTCTAATATTAGGATACCTGATTAGTTCTAATAATAGTCTGAGAACAAATTCTCTAACGACTGTTACAGCTAATGAAGTCAAGGCAAATTCAATCGGAGTTAATTCCACCACTCAAACTACGTTTCATCTCTTGACAACCCCTAATGGTGACACCAATAATGACCTTTACCTGGTAACTATTCCTAAAAGTAATTTTTCCAGATTAGAAAAAGTAAATTTTTCTGATATTAACGTCATAGATCAAAAAAACTAATATGTTTGATTCACTTAACTTATCAGTTGAAAATACCGTGGAAAATGTTGCTCAGACGCTTCATTTTACAAACCCAATTAGCGAGGACAAGCCGAGCAGAAAAAATCACCTGCTTAATCAAGCACAAATCCTATTAACTTTTATATTGATATTTACTACTCCATTTTTCTTTTTACCAATTGCACTGGATTGGTTTGAACCAGCAAAAATTTTATTTGTCACCCTTGTCTGCGTTTTTGCCGGACTGAAGTTAATTGCTAGACTATTTATGGGCGACAAGTCTAACTTAGTAGTAACTGCAGTAGATAAATATCTTCTTTTGATTCCCGCAGCATTAATCGCTTCGGCAATTTTGTCAGCTAACCAACTGAACCAACAAATTTCAGCCCTCTTAACTGAGCCTGTGCAATTTTTGGCTTTAACAGCAGCCTTCTTCTTAATTGTGAATACGATTAGAAAACCAGCGGATTGGTGGACTGGTTTATCTCTGTTATCGTGGTCAGTAATCTTGCTTGGCTTTTTGAATAGTTTGCAAATATTGGCTGTTCAATTAGCTAACAATATTACTCCATTAAGAAATTTACTCACCAGTTCACCATTTTTAGTCAATTTAAATCCTGGAGGCAGTCCGTTTGTCCTGGCATTAATGATGGTGATTTTGTTCCCACTCTTAGTCGCCATGCAATTAAGACCAGAAAATAGAAGAAGGATTGGTTCAACAATTCTCCTCACTCTGGCCGTCTTCAGCATTGCTGTCATGGGATGGTTTCTTTTCACCAATCGGCCGATTCTTTTGGACCACGATACTGCTCGCAAAATTGCGACTGGAGTTTTGGGACACTCATACGCCAACGCCCTATTGGGGATTGGTCCAGGACAATTTAACGCCGCCTTCAACCTTTATCGATTAGGTGATTTTAATCAAAATATTTCTTGGGATAAAAACTTTATCACTTCAAGTAATTTTTTCTTCCATATTTTGACCATCGGTGGCCTAATCACCCTTTTTGCCTTCATTGGATTAATAACCAAACTCTACGGGATTGCCCGAGACAGGATGAAGTCAGATTCATTCGACCATACAGAAAAAGCATTGTTCGTTTCATTGGGCTTAGCATTGGTGGTAACTCTGTTTTTTCCGGCAGCCTTTGTTGTTCTCTGGCTAATTTATGTTATCCTCGCCCTTCTCTTTAGTCATTATTTAACTAGCAACATCTCGTTTGCGAAGATCGCCAGTTTTTCTAAAGCGATCCAATTACAGCTTTGTGGCCTATTTGTTATCTTGCTTCTGGTCTCCACTTACGGTCAGGGAATCTCGACTTTGGGTGATATTTTCTATCGTCAATCTCTAGATGCTGCTTCCCAAAATCGTGGAGCGGACACCTATAATTTACAATTGCGAGCCATTCAAACAGCTCCTTGGAAAGATTTCTATCGCGTGTCGATTTCTCAAACTAGCTTGGCGCTCGCTGATTCATTAGCCACCAGAAAGAACCTTTCTGATCAAGAAAGACAAACTGTTGTTCAATTGGTACAACAATCCTTGGCTGAAGGTAGGAACGCTGTAGCTTTAGGGCCAAACAATAGTGGTAACTGGCAAAATTTGGCCATGATCTATCGCTCGTTAATTAATTTTGCTCAAGGTTCGGAAGAATGGGCCAAATCAACTGAAACTCAGGCTATTGCCTTAAATCCTTTTGACCCAAGACTAAGATTAGACCTTGGTGGACTTTTCTTCTCTCTGGGCGACTATCAAAGCGCTGCCAGTAATTTTGCTGCCGCGATCCAACTAAAACCCGACTATGCTAATGCCCATTACAATCTTGCCCAAGCATTTAAACAGTTGAAAATTAATGATCAAGCCATTCAACAATTGCAACTGACTAGCCAACTAGTTTGTGCCCAACCAAATGGAAAAGCTGATTGTGACAGAGTGAATAATGAGTCTGCTGAACTATCAAAGGGTACTGAAGCTAATAAACCAGCAGTCGCCCCTACAGTGACCCAACCATCACAATTAGCCACCCCAGCTGGTCAGAATCAGAATCTACCCAAAGCAAAAATTCAACCTCCGGTTAAAATCGCATCCCCCGGTGGCGAACTTGCCCAATAAACGACCACAAAAAAGAGGCTGGATTTCTCCAACCTCCTTTAAGTTTTCTAGATTAATCTAGACAACAGCTATTTAGCCCTTCATTGAGCGATAGCAGTCTTGACAATAAATGGGCTTGACTGGTTTGCCCTGTTCGTCCAAAGTAGGACGGAAAGGAACCTGACAAGTTTTTCCACAATTGCTACAAGTTGCATCGTACATTTGACGAGGTCCACTGTTGTAGCCTGCCCCTCCACCGTTTCCACCACGTCGGCCTCCGTCGAAGGAAGCTTTTTTGGCAGCTCGGCAAGCAGGACATCTGACTGGGGCGTTTGAAAACCCTTTGTCAGCATAGAACTGTTGTTCGGAAGCGGTCCATACAAAAGTATTACCGCAATCGCGACAAGTTAATGATTGATCTTGATATTGCATTGAAATATTGCACCTCCTCCGTTGTTGAATTCCAGTGACCCTTCCGATTTTCTACTTTGCACTGGAATTCCAGGAAAGAGAGAACTAACGTGGTTTCTGCTGGTTATGTGGAATTATAACAGAAACCGTGCCGACAAAGCAAACTTAGTCCCTGGAAAGAACAAAAATCGAGGCTATTGCCGCCAAACAAACCACTCCTAAAATCGCCCTTGATTCGTCATTAAAAACCCAAGCGCCCTCAAAAGATCGCAGTGCTACAAAGGCAATGGGTAAGGTGCTTTTGAGCATCAAACCCCGAAGTGTGGGATGAAGGATTTCGTTTGTTGCTGGTAATTTCATACCAAGTTAACTACTTTTCCTGGAGCCTATATACAAAATGGCTCGCACTTATTTTATCAAAAACTTAGGCTCCCAGTCCCGAGTTGGCGGGGCGCCGCGAAGCGCCGCCCATGGAATTAGCGCGTCACCTCGGGACTGGGTGGACCCGGGGGGAATCGGACCCCCTACTAAACTATGCCATAGTTTCGTGATGCCACTTCACCACGGGCCCAGAGACGCGATTATATATTAATTTTGCTAATGATTCTAGCTCAAGCTGCACACCAATATCAAGATAGTCAATCCTTAAAACTCCCTTGTAATTTTGATTCTCCGTTGGTTTGCCAACAGTTCTAGGATCAACTCTTGTCATATAGAAATTAACTTTCGGCACACCGGTAATTTTCTGCCAATATGTCTCAAGACTAGAGACGTTCTGGTCAGCACGACATTGAACAGTGCATCTAACTTTTTCTATTTTGAAATCAAAGCACTTCTTTAGCCAACTCAAAAATAGAATAATTATCTTGGGGTCAGAATTTCCTATGTAAAATGACTTTCCTTTTCCATATTTTGAAGCTTCACCCAAGCAGAGAATCGATAGAGCTATTTTGGCAATATTATTATCATTAATCATTAGTGCGGCGGGTTCGTTTTTATTGTCAACACTTTTGAGATAATTCTGTCTTTTAATCTTATTTTTCATCCAGGCCCCCTTTAAAGCGTCGCTTAAATATTGGTGATTTAATTGCCGTATCTTATCGAAGTAATTTCTTGGCAGGTTAACCCCCACACACATACTACTAAGTGTGCTTTTAGGGAAATTTATATTTAACAATTCTCTTATTTCTGAAAAAGTTTTCCCTAAGGCTCGTAATTTTCTAACTTGTTTTCTAATATCGCGTGAATAGCTTCTCACAATTTAATCGTACTTCCTTACTTCTCCATGTGCAATCGGTGCCAAGTGACTGATAAAATTTGATAGAATACAGGGATGGGCCGATAGGTAACCGGTATACCGACCCGCTCGCAGCGGGTAGTTCGGGGTTCAATTCCCCGTCGGTCCACTTAAAAAAATTATTTTAGAAGTGACAGTGGATTCACAGCCGTGCCGTTTTGGTAAACAGTGAAATGCAAATGCGGGCCTGTGGAACGCCCCGTTGACCCCATTATTCCTAAATGATCACCTCGGGAAACGTTCTGACCGACGGAAACATCAATTCTGCTCATGTGACCGTATAGAGTCCGGTAACCATTACCATGATCAATGATCACATGGAATCCATAACCATAATTTAGGTAAAGTACGGAAACCACCCGACCCGAATCAGCTGCATTAATGGACGGCGCACTATTTGATGCGATGTCCACTCCGTTGTGATAGAACGCAAAATATTGAGTAATGACACCATTGGTGGGCCAAGAAAGAATTCCTGAACCACGGGCAAAAATTTGATTCTCGGGAGTTTTCTGCAAAATTGGCGCTGGTATAGGAATTTCTGATGGAGCCACTCCTCCAGGAATCACGAGTGTTTGTCCTGAAGCCAGGCTAAATTTTTCATCATCGACAAAAGTATTGTATGGCCAATCAGCAATCGGTTGAGCGGAAGCGAGACCATACTTTTTAGCTAAACTGTAGACCGTGTCCCCACTTTTAACGGTGATGATAACTCCCGACACTGGCGGAATTTTGATTTTATCGCCAGGATGCAAGAGATGACCATCGTCAAAATTATTTAAGGTTTTAATCGATTCAACATCGACATTATAATTTTTGGCAAGTGTCGACAAAGTTTCACCACTGGCCACTACGTGGTCCAAAACGTCTCGTCTGGGCTTTTGTGATTCGATAGTCGATAGTTCCATCGAACCAGTGTCAAAAGGGCTTTTAACGACAGTGGAGGGTGACTGTTCCCCCACGATTCCTACTCCCCGTGCGGTCGGATATTGACTGACAATAAAAGGGGCAAAAAAAATCGCCACAATGGCCAATGCTGTTAAAGCAAAATGTAAAAAAGGCCGATGATAGGCCCCACGTTTTGCCATAAGAACATCAACTAAAATTCCTTTAGACTCTTCGAAACCTGTGCCTAAAAAATGAAGTTTTTTATGAAGATACCATTGCCACGTTTTGAAGTATTCAGCAATGTCAATGAATAGAGTTCGCAGTTGACTACGAAAGTCAAAAAAAAGTCCCTTAAAATCCCTTCCCTGGAAGCTTAACATACGTATGGGTCATCTTAAGATAAGTCTCTTAATTAGTCAAACCGAAGCTAACCACCTGCTGCCAGCGTGGCGAAGAATTCTTCATTACTATCAGAATGGTTCAAACGATCTAAAAAGACCTCAGTGCGTTCACTGTCATTTAACATGTCCAACATACGAACCAAGGTGTTGCGCTGTTTAACTTCTTCATCAGAAAAAAACTTTTCAAAATTTCGTGTCGAGCTGGCAGCAATATTAATTGCAGGATAAATTCTGCGATCGGCTAATTTACGATCTAAATGTAATTCGGAATTTCCCGTGCCTTTAAATTCTTCATAAATTAAATCATCCATGCGTGAATCAGTGTCCATAAGAGCTGTGCCAATGATTGTCAGCGACCCACCGTCTTCCACACATCTGGCTGCTCCTAGGAATTTCTTAGGCGGAAAAAGAGCTGCCGGATCAAAACCACCAGATAGAGTTCTTCCCGAAGATGGCACTGCTAAATTGTAGGCTCTAGCTAAACGAGTGATTGAATCAAGAAGCAAAACTACATTATTACCTTGTTCGACTAATCTTTTGGCCCGCTCTAAAGCAATTTCGGCCACTCGAGTTTGATTCCCTGGCGGCTCATCAAAATTAGACGCAATCACTTCACCTTTAATACTGCGGCTGATATCAGTAACCTCTTCTGGCCGCTCCCCCACTAATGCCACCATTAAATGGTAATCGGGATAATTAGTGGTAATTCCATTAGCAATTTCTTTTAAAATCGTGGTTTTCCCTGCTTTAGGGGGAGACACAACCAACCCTCTTTGACCTCGACCAATGGGAGCAATTAAATCAATAATTCTAGTCGAAAGTGGTGTTTTTCCTGTTTCTAACTTAAGCATTCTGTCGGGATATACAGGAACGAGATCATTAAAGTCTGGGCGAGTGAGAGCTTTTTCTGCCTCTAAACCATTGACTTTATCCACTCTCAACAATCCAAAGTAGCGTTCGGTTTCTTTGGGAGAACGACCTACACCTTCAACCAGATCTCCGGGACGAAGATTAAAACGTCGAATTTGCGAGGCTGAAATATAGATATCCTTATCCGAAGGAACAAATTTAGGTCGTAAGTAACCATGGCCTTCAGGTTGGAGATCAAGCACACCGCGTAATTCAATGGTGGGAATGCTAGCATCATTCAAATCATTAACTCGATTAAAGTTATTTGGTCTTTGGGAAAAACCCATCTGGGGAACAAACGGTGCCGGATTAACTGGTGCTGATTGTTGTGGAACAGAATTATTTTGTCCAATTAAATCATCAACACTAGCGGGAACTGTGGAATCCGGATTAGTTTGAGTGGGTTGTGACATAGTGGGACGCATAGGGACAGAACCAGGTGTAAACCCCGGTCTTCGAGAAGAAAAAACTCTACTTGGTGCTGATGTAAAACGTGTAGCCACGAAATTTAATTAAGTATTTTTCAAAGGTTAATTTTGTAAATCGGAATTAGAATGTAACAACATGGAGACCATTTGAGGTTACCGTCCTCAATTATTGGACTCTTACCAAATTCTGTCAAGATACGAGTTTATGTTGCGACATTAATGACTGTATGGGGATTCCGAAAGCCTGCCCAACTCCCAGAACCCCCATACAAACATCAATCCGATTAGTGTGATTTTTTCACGGCCTGTCTAGCTAGGGACAAATTTTTGTGCGTATTTTTTTCCTTGACAGTCCGATTAAAATCCTGTTTATTGATCTCACTTAGGTTTTTTGACCCTTACTGCCTAAGGGTTAAGAAACCGAGTCTAAAGGCATCACTTTTCGAGATTCTCAGGCTGCGGAAGTGATGCTTTTTTTTGGCCAAAACACTGTGCTTCTATTTCGTTTTAATTTCTCCACCAGGAAAATTTTCCATTTCGTCTTCGTCTTCAAGATCTAAGATTGAATTAAATTTAAGATTAAGTCTCCTCATAGCTGCATTGTCCGGGCAGCAGGAAAGCTTATATCTACAGAGTCGTCATTGTGATCATCTCAGAACCGCGAGTTTTCAAAAAATCCATGAACTGTGGAGAAACCTTAGCGTGAACTCGATTCCTCGAATTCAACTTGTTGTAAATCATTTTTCGTAGTCTCTTCAGTGGATGAGCTCTTTGTAGCATATAAATTGATTTCTGCCCTTGTTGGTATTCTATAACAGTCAATTTTGCCCTGTCAAGACTCATAGTTAATTGCTTACTCACTATCGGTTATACCCATAGTAATATAATCAGGGGAAGACCGTTAAACCAAGCTAAACACAAATTGGGTAACTTTTAGAACTTTGTGGATAAGTGTGGATAAATAACCTAAACTAATTTTAAAATTTGAAGTTGTTTAAAGACGAAAGTGTCACCGAAGATAAAATTGTTTTAAATCCCAATTTTTTAGCTTCCTTTAGTCTTTTTTCCAGATTATTAACTCGACGCACATTACCCAACAAATCTAGTTCTCCCACGGCCAAAGTCATTGTCGGCATGGACTTTTCTCGATATGAAGACAAAATCGCCAAAGCAATGGGTAAATCCATCGCTGGTTCCATGACTTTTAATCCGCCAGAAACTGAAACATAAACATCTTCCTTATATAATGGTATATTCATTCGTTTTTGTAAAATAGCCACAATGGTTAGTAATCGATTATGGTCCACACCAGAAGCCACTCGTCTCGGATTAGGAATTGGCGTTGAAGTCACCAGTGCTTGAATTTCAACTAATAGCGGCCTGGTTCCTTCTAATGCAATGGTTAAACAGGATCCTGGACTACCAGCAGTTTTTTCTGTTTGTAAGAAACCATTGGGATCAAGGACTTCGATCATCCCTAAATCCGTCATCTGAAAAATTCCTACTTCATCAGTCGGGCCAAATCGATTCTTGGTGGCACGCACTAAGCGAAGATTTTCATACCTTTCTCCTTCTATATATATAACGGTGTCCACCAAATGTTCCAACACTTTTGGCCCAGCAATGGCACCTTCCTTGGTCACATGACCAACCAATAAAAGAGGGATTCCCAGTTTTTTCGACACTTGTGACAAACGTCCGGAGCATTCTCGCACCTGGCCAACACTGCCAGCTGTTCCGGTAAGATCTTCAGTTGATAAGGTTTGCACGGAATCGACAATGATTAATTTTATTGAGCTTACAGACTTATTGGAATTTATTTCGTTTATTATTCGATCGACGTCAGTTTCTTCTAAAATCTCAATTTCAGCACTTTTTATTCCTAATCGATCGGAACGGATTTTAATTTGTCCCGCACTTTCTTCGCCAGCAACATATAATACTTTGGCTTTTCCGACAAGTTTAGACTTCGACACTAATGTATTCAGATTAAGATCTGCAGCCAAACTGTTAGCCGTTTGAAGCAACAAGGTTGACTTACCTATCCCTGGTTCCCCAGAAACAAGCACTACCATCCCAGGCACGATTCCACCACCCAAGACACGATCTAATTCCCCAATTTTTGTAGAAATTCTTTGGGTAGATTGACTAGTTATGGCCGATAGATTGATTGGTACGCTCATTTTTTGTGGTCCCATCCGTAAAACACCACCAGCAGAAGTTTGGGAAGTTTTTCCTTTTTCAATGACTTCTTCCACAAATGAGTTCCAACTTTGACAATTTGGGCAACGACCAAGATATGACGGGCTGTGATAATCACACTGTTGGCAGACATAAATTGAAGAAAATCTTGACATGACCTGATTATATGACTAATTTTGCGTATAATCAGCAAGCTATGTGGAAGGAACTTGGTAAAAAATATCCTGCTCTATATTCATTTATAGCTTTGACCTTCTTACTATTCGGAACGATTGCCTGCTCTCCAGAGAAAAATCCAGAGCTAACCACGAAGATAAATCCAATTCCAGCGTCTCCAACGAGTGAACAAATTAATGCCCAAATCTTTTTTCCGATCGAAAATCACCCATTAATGACTGCGACTCCCCAACCCATTCCCACAGAAGAAATATTATCAAATGCCACAATAATTCCTAAAGTAGGACCTACACAAACACCAACTATAAATCCAAAACCAACAACAGAATCTACTAAAGTTGCACAATCTTTATACCCAGACTTTAAAATCGTTTATTCGCATGGTGTAACGAAAGAAAAATTACAAAAATTTATAGAAAATGAAATTAAAAACGGTAGAAATATCATCAGTTTAACCGCCTATTTAAAATGGTTATCCGATGGTAACAATCTAAACCCCAATTGTAAATTTACGATAATCACCGACGATGATGGACGAACAAGATTAACAGTGGTCAAAGGAGCGGTAGAAACTATAAAACAAAGAATTGCACTCGGCCAAATCACTCCTGACCCCAACTGCTCTCTGACACTAGATGAAAATTCCGTAGTCTTCGCCATTAATACTCAATTTGGTAACCCACAAGCGGATGTTATTCCAGAAGTAAAAATAGTCAATTCATTGTCCCTAAAAGTCTTTGACGATGGTGTGCATAAAGATTATTTGAGTCTTAGCGAAGTAATCGCTGACGCGCAAAATGGCGCGTTGTATATTAACCATGGCACGAACCATGTTTCTCCCGTCAAAATGTCAGAAAGTGACTTGCGAACCAGACAAATGGTTGCCAGTCAACAAATGCTTGACTATGTGTATTTTTCGCTTGGAAAAAGTCAGACCTATTCTAATTCAAGATTAAGCACCGTATATGTGCCACCCTATGGAACAGTGACTGACGCCCTTAAAAGAGCGGCCTCAGGGACTGTAAAAGTAATTCTTGGCACCAATATGGATGCGCGTTTCTCTGACGATCCAAAATTAATTGAAGACTACAGATTGGGACGAACACCAATCACAATTTCCCGTTTCCCATTTCCAGAAAATTAAAAAATAAGACTAGATTGGGACAAAATCTGACGATTTATTTCCGTGTCCGACACAGACTCTTGAGAGTTTAGAATCTTTTTCAATGCTTGCACCCCGACCAATAATTGAGTATTTAATTAGTGAGCGGGGGCCGACTGACACTGCGTCCATTATGTTGGACTTTGAAATTACGCAATCATCGCCTATTGTTGACGAATCGCCAATTGAGCAATTGCTCAAATGAACATTGTCACCAATTACACAATCTTTGCCGATAATCACTCGACCTGTAACAACAACGTCACCTCGTTCAATTCTCTCTTTTAGCTCTTGGGCAATTGGCTCGGAATATCTTCCCGTGCCCCGAATCCAAATTCTTTTCTTATTCCCCTTGATCGAAATTTGGTTTAGGAAATTTTCAATGTAATCAAATGGTGCGTCAATGATAGCAAGAAATGAATCGAGGAAAGTCTTTAAAGTACCAGTATCTAGCCAGCGTTCTTTTAGCACATATCCCCCCACCTTATCTTGTTTAGTCAGTTTCGGAATAGTATTTTTTGCGAAATCTCCTTCTAAATCGATAAAAACATCGGGTTTAATAAAGTAGATTGCTCCATTAGCCAAACAAGAAGTTTCTTCCCCGGGTTTTGGTTTTTCAATAAACGATCTTATTTGGGAGGTTTCGCTATTAAAATCAGCAATTCCGTAAAGTGACGGGTTATCCACGTGTGTTAATCCGATGGAAAGCGAGTAGGGCGAATTAATCGCAAATTCACAAAACAATCTAATGTCCTTCATAGAAAATAGTCCGTCGTTGGCGATAACTAATACCGGGGAGTTAATTCTAAAGCGATTTAAATTATAGAGCACTCCATCAGCACTCCCATTATCTTCAAAATTCGGATCCTGATATTCAAAACTTACAGGGGTCTCTAATCCAAGCTTTGCGCTCCAACCACTACCACCACCATAAAATGATTTCAGATCGCGATAATTAACAAATCCCTTTGCGCTGAAAATCACATTTTTCAAACCCAACTCTTTTACTAAACCGTAAAGAACTAGTTCGGTAACCGGGTAATGATTAATGAAAGGGACAATTGACTTGCTTAAATTATCCGTTAAAGGATGAAGACGTGATCCGGACCCACCACTTAAGACAATTAGCCAAGTATCGCAAATTGATAATTTATTCATGTTGCAGATTAATCCACTACGGAGTCCTCGAAATTTACTAAATCGTTTTAAGAACTTTTATAGAGAACTAATTCTTCCGGAAGGCGAATAAGACCCAAGCCGCGTTGCTTTTGATCAATGTAATGAGCAACAAGTCCAATTGTCCTGGCCAAAATAAAAAAACCATCGATAGATTCCAAAGGAAAATCCAAGTCTAGAAGCACTGCCCCAATGGTGCCATCGATGTTTAAAATTAATTTCTCGTTTTTTTTAAGAAGTTCTTCTTCTAATTTTAGGGCAAAATCTAAGTGCAACGTCTTTTTAGCATCTTTTTTAACAAAATTAATCAAATCTTTAACTCTTTTATCGGGTTTTGATTTTGAGAACACTTTGTGTCCAATTCCTGGAATATAATCGATCCCCTCAGTCTTTAATCGAATAACAAATTGGTCAACTGTTTCATAATTCTCCACCGAAAATTTAAATTGTTTAGCCGCCGCCCCAGACGCCCCACCAAACCGGGGACCAATCATTTGCACACCTGCTGCCACGGCTTGCAGCATTTCCAAACCCGCCGATGTGGCTAAAATTGTGGCGTATGCTCCGGCCACCAATGGACCGTGATCGGCAGTCAAAATTAGAATTCTTCGAACAATCTCAGATGTAGTTTTGTCAGGAATTTTTCCTGTCCAAAGAAGGCAAATTACTTCCTCCAATGTTTTTCCTTCTTCAATTAGTCTAGAGACTGACTCACCTCGATAGGTTGTCTCCTCGCCCCGATCATCGGATACTGAAGTAACAATTATTGGTTCTATTGGGTCTGGTTTATCTTGCACAAGACTAATTATACAACTTAATAAGTTAAAGTTTAAATCCAAACTCTTCCAATTCTTTGACAATTTTACTTATTGGTAATCCAAGAATTCCAAAATAATCACCTCGGATTTCTTTAACAAAGACTGCTCCTAAGCCCTGAACTGCATAGGCCCCCGCTTTATCCATTGGTTCTTTTGTATTGACATACCATTCAATTTCTTCATCAGAAATTTCACGAAGGTCAATCTCTGTTGTGGTGTGATCAACAACGATTTTAGCATCACTAACTATGGCAAAAGCAGTGATACATACATTGGTTGTTCCGCTAAGTTTGCGCAAAATCTTTTTGGCATCCATTTCATCTTTTGGTTTTCCCAAAAGTTCGTCGTTAAATAAAATCATCGTATCCGCCCCAATGACAACCGCATCTGGATGAGTTGCACTCACCTGTTTTGCTTTCGATAGAGCAATGGCTTTTATCCTTTCGACGTTGGTCAAACCCTCGAGCAATTTTTCTTCTACATCACTGGCGATTACATCAAAATCCCAACCGGCTATTTTCAAAACTTCTTTCCTTCGAGGCGATCCCGAGGCCAAAATTAATTTTTTCATCTTAGAAGATTTTAGCCTGATACTGTTTCAGAAATTTCCTTTAATCTAGAACTTAATTGTTCAAATTCCACCACTTCTATTCCACTATTTTTCAAAATTTCGATCTTATTTTTTGCACTGCCAAACCCTGATTCTTCCTGTTTTGCTCCTGCATGACCAAACTTTTGTCCTTTAGGCATTTGCTCCAAAAACTTTCCAGAAATGACAGCGATCAATTTGAACGGCAGATTTACGATAGAGTCGTGTTCACAGTTCGCGGTAGTTTGTAAACTTTTGGTTCTACTGTGAACTGTGAACTGTGAACCGGCAACATACTTTTCATACCATTCTGCCGCTCTTTCTTCCAAATCCCCACCTGCTTCACCAGCCATAACCACAATTTTTGTATCCGAATTGTGAGAAAATTTTTCTAACCAATAGGTAAAATCGGTGGCGGGGAATGCATCACCACCAATTTGTATCGCTGCGGATATTCCCGGAGAATTTTGAGAAATAACCCACATGAATTCACCTGACATACCTCCAGATTTAGTAATTAGTCCCACTGATCCGGGCTTATCTAAATGACATAAATTTAAATTTTTCCAGTCACCACCAATTTCTCCCAGTCTCCCTTTTCCAGCAACAATCATTCCCGTTGACGATGGGCCAATAATATTAACCCCATTACTTTCGGCGAGAAAAACTATCTCCATAGCATCCTTTTCCGGGACATCTTCGGCCAAAATTGTGATGTTTTTGATAGATTTATAAATGAGTACTTTTTTTACCCATTCTAGGATATATTTAGCATTAACACATATAACAACTGAATCTACTATTTCGTCAAATTTAATGGCTTCGTCAATATTTTTAAAAACCGGCAGATCATGCCATTGAAAACCATAATTAACTAAAGAAAACTTTTCATTGGCATTAGCATTAACAAAACTGGAAACTGAAAAGGGAATTTTTGCCAAGTAATCAAACTCGGCAATTTTAAAAGCTGCCCTCTTGGCATTTTCTCCCCCTATTAAAATGGTTCTAAACTTTTTAAACATAGCTACCTGTTTACTGTGCTACTGATTTTATTGACTTTATTATTTCCGTCATCCCCGTTTCTCTTCCAAAAACCTGAATATCTAATCCTGATTCTTCGGAAAATTTTTTCATCAGTGTGATTCCTTCTTCTTCCCCCGGTCCGCATCTTCTCACGATAATTCTTATATTTTTGGCTTGAGGACTGGCCTTAAGACCCTCAATTATTGCCTCGATGTTGGGTTTTACTGGGGTAAAATTAGCAATTCCGCTACCAATGACTAAATTTTTTATCCCAGGGATTAGACAAATTTGTTTGGTTAGTTCTGTAATCGCAAACGACGGCGGGTTGCCAGAAAATTCTGCATAGTTAGCTAGTTTTAGACCACTATATATGATGGCGTCGGCAAGATATAAGGCAGCACCGGCACCTGCAGCCATCAGAGCCGTATCCCCACCATGGGGTACTTCAACTAACTTTACCGATCCTTTAATTTTGGAGTCAACATCAGCAACTTTTTGCTCACGTTCTGTTTTATTTGAATTTAAATTCGAATTATTTATTTCTAATTTTTCCCATTCCTTATGTCGAAACCCGGCAGCCTCATCTAATTCTAAAACGATCCCCAATATTACCGGAGCCAATCGACTCGGGCCCTCTTTCCAATCTTTCCAAGTTTCACCAGTTTTAACTACTGAACCAATTTTTATGACAGTGAATGGATTAATTTCCAAATAGGTGGCGTCTTCTTTCTGAAAGAAATCAAGAAGATCAACTAGAAATTGCACGATCAGTTCATCGGCAACTAAAGATTTTAGTGATACTAAAGGGATTGAATTAAGGAGATCTTCTGTGGAGATAACTATTTTATTAACCTCATTCCAATGTGATTCCACTTCCACCCCCCCACTCTCTGAAAAACTAACCTCAATTCCATCCCGAACAGCTTTCAAAGAAACAAAAAATTCTAATTGGTGATCTATAAATGATTCCACTACCACCGAGTCAAAGAAAAGCTCTGGGGTGCTTTTCGCGATCAGTTTACTAACTGTATCATCTAGATCGTGGCGCTCGCAAACAGCGACCAACCCTTTCTTTCCCTTACCTCCCACTGCCAAATTAGCTTTAACCACGAACTTAATATCAGCCTTCCATCCAGGAATTCTCTCAAGTTTAGCAATCACTTTCCCAATCTCAGATTTGTCCACCATTAAAAAGTTTGGACGAGCAAATTTTTCCCCATATGGGGAAAATATCCGAAGAGCAGCGGACTCGCTTAATTTCACAGTTCCTGTATTATCTAGTATTTAGCCTAAGAAACGCAAGTTTTATGAAATGGACCTGAAACTGGTCCTTGACATCACTTTAAAGATGTTGCTACAACTAATATGTAGATAAAATTTAATATTTGAAAGCAAACCTATGACTGCCCAAAAAAAAGGTCTTGCCCTGACTGTTTCGAAGGGTTTCACATTGATCGAGCTCCTCGTGGTTATCGGTATCCTCGCTGTTTTGTTGGCGATCGTGTTGATTGCCATTAACCCCGCTAGACAATTCGCCCAGGCGAACAACACCAAGAGGTCGTCTGATGTAAGCGCGATTTTGAATGCTATCGGACAATATAGCGCTGATAATCGAGGTAATTTGACAGCATTGTCATTGACAACTGGTCCAGCTACTGGAGCGTCAGAGTTATCCAGTGCAGGAACAAATATCTGCACTTTCTTAATTCCAAGATACTTGGCTGAGTTGCCAGTTGACCCGTTAACCAATACGGGGACAGCAATCGGCACTTGTTCTGGAGAGTATTCGACTAACTATCGAATAGTTCAATCCACCACTGATAATCGCATCACTGTTCAAGCACCCGCTGCTGAACTAGGAGCCACTATCAGCATCACAAGATAATTAAGTTATATACTTAAGCCAGAAAAACCCGCGCGAGCGGGTTTTTTGGTGGCCCAAACACCAGAAATAGCAACTTTTCTAAACGAACTGAGATTGGTTGGAAATTAGTGAAGCCTTAAAAATGGACAATGTCTTTCCACCGGCAAAATTCTATTTCGATCATATTTTTACCTTAAAAGATAACGGAATACTCTACACCAGCTTGGAATAAAGAATTATTTTAGCCCGGAGCGGAGCATAGCGAGCACCGCGCGCAAGTGGAGCCCGAAGGGATCACTTATAGCCAACTGGTTTCTCTGTCAGAGTGGGAGATAGAGAAATTTTATGAGCCGGAAGATCAACAGACTCGACAATGCAGGAAATCTCGTCCCCAGCCACCAATGTCATAGAGGACGGAATTTTTGCGGTTCTAATCAGTCCTTCAACATTAGGTTCAAGTTCAACAAAAGCGCCATATTGAGTCATTCTCGTGACTTTACCCTTGACTTGTTTATCAGCTACATATTTATCAGCGATCTTAAGCCATGGATCTGGTTGCATTTGCTTAATGGACAAATTTAATTTTCCATCGGTTTCGGAAATTCCCAAAACCAACACTTCCACTTCCTGCCCCATGGTATAAAGTGAACCTAAATCATCAACTTTAGCCCAAGAAATTTCACTAATGTGCACCAGACCATCAGCGCCATTGGAAAGATTAACAAAAATTCCATATGGCATCACTGCAGATACCTTACCGGTATACTTCTCCCCCACTTTAACTTTACCTTTAACGTCATCTAATTTTTTAGCCAAATCAGAAGCTGCAGTTAATGATCTTTCAGAAAAAATTAATCGATTTTGTTCCTTATTAACTTCAATCACGACGGCCGAGAATGACTTATTTATCA
>Ga0172370_10001211_pt1 | contig 40074 bp, 37 predicted proteins | sample LakKiv5m_FD_114538 | JGI IMG/M metagenome (GOLD analysis project Ga0172370, IMG submission 114538) | Freshwater microbial communities from Kabuno Bay, South-Kivu, Congo - kab_022012_11.5m | ecosystem: Environmental > Aquatic > Freshwater > Lake | place: Democratic Republic of the Congo...
GCGAAATACGAAGAGGTTTCCTGATGACTTTATGTTTGAATTATCCATTGGTGAATACCGGAACTTGATATCACAATTTGTGATATCAAGTTCCGAAACCGTTGATATTATTAATGATCCGGACTTGAAACCGCAAATTGAGACATCAAGTTGGGGAGGTAGACGAAAACTTCCATTAGTATTTACAGAGCATGGAGAGCTCATGCTTGCGAGTGTATTAAACAACAAAATAGCAATTCAGGCGAGTATTTATGTAGTCAGGGCATTTGTAAAACTGCACAATCTCCTTTCAATGCATCGGGAATTGTCAGAGAAAATCAATGAACTCGAAAAAAGAACATTCGAAAAGTTGGATGATCATTCTGAACAAATAGTCCATTTATTCAAGGTTTTAAGTTTTTGACTGCCGTGTGCCGGCTAAAACTCGATGGTCCGTTCATCCTCCCCGGAGATCCTGACCCTGACAACACCTTCGGGCAACAATTCTTCTATAAGCTCGGGCCATTCAATGAAACAGTAACTTCCGGAATACAGGTATTCCTCATAGCCGATGTCGTAAACTTCCTCCAGCTTTTTTATACGGTATAAATCGAAATGGTAGAGTGATTCACCCGGCGGGGTGATGTATTCGTTGATGATGGCAAAGCTGGGGCTTTGAACTATGTCTTTTGCGTCAAGCAGATGGCAAATGACCTTGATAAAGGTAGTCTTGCCCGCTCCCAACTGACCATAAAATGCAAACACCCTTGAATCCGGGTAAGCCGACAATAATTTCTTTGCCGCCGGAATTAGGTCAGATTTGGTTTTACAGGTAATGGTCATACTTACTTTCTTTTCAACGTTATAACCGGTATCAGCATCTCCTCCATACTGATCCCGCCGTGCTGGAAGGTATTCTTATAGTAATTTACATAATAGTTGTAGTTGTTGGGATAGGCAAAGAAATCGTCGTTGCGGCAAAAGATGAATGTGGAACTTACATTTACCTTTGGCAGAAAGGCATCAGCAGGATTCCTTATTTCAAAGACCTCATTTTTCTCATACTTCAACGCCCTGCCTATCTTATAACGCAGGTTGGTATTGGTATTACGGTCACCCAACACTTTTACCGGAGTTCCGACCCGAATGGAACCATGATCGGTGGTAATGACCAGGTTTACATCTTTTTCTGCAAGGAAACGGAATATCTCCAATAAAGGAGAATGCTGGAACCAGCTTAGAGTCAGTGAACGGTATGCTTTCTCATCATCGGCCAGCTCGCGGATGATCTCCATCTCGGTACGGGCGTGGGAAAGCATATCTACAAAGTTGTACACGATGAAATTCAACTTGTTTACCATCAGGTTTGGCATCAGCTCCACCAGCTTTTTTCCATACGTTTGGTTCAGAACCTTGTAATATGAATGTTTTATATCGCGACCGTATCGTTTCAACAACTCTCCAAGCAACTCCCCTTCAAAGTTATTCTTGGTTCCTTCCTCATCCTCATTGACCCAGTATTTCGGATACTTTCGTTCAATTTCAGTTGGAAGCAAACCAGCAAAAAAGGAGTTACGTGCATATTGGGTCACGGTCGGAAGGATACTGTAATAGATATCCTCACGCTCAACACGAAAATATTCATCGAAAATAGGCTGTAACACTTTCCACTGGTCAAAACGGAGATTATCGATCAGGATTACAAAAAGAGGTTTATCATCATCCAGGACAGGAAAGATCTTTTCCTTGATCAGGTTATGCGACTGTACCGGACGATCCCTGGTTTTACCATTGATCCAATCGAGGTAATTTTTTTCAACAAATCTGGAAAAAACCTGGTTTGCTTCATCTTTCTGCATTTTCAGCACGGAAGTCATGCCGTCTTCTATCGATTGCCCGAGTTTTAATTCCCAGTAGGTTATCTTTTTATAAACCTCGATCCATTCGTCAAACGTCAGTCTGTTACTGATTTCCATCCCGATATTCCGGAATTCCTGTTGATACTGGAAATTGGTTTTTTCACTTATAATCTTTTTATTCTCAAGATTTTTCTTCAGAGAGAGGAGAATCTGGTTCGGATTAACCGGTTTGATCAGGTAATCCGCGATGTTTGAACCAATCGCATCCTCCATTATGGTCTCCTCCTCACTTTTGGTGATCATCACGACCGGTAAGCTGGGATGATCACTTTTGATCTTCATCAGGACTTCAATACCCGACATGCCGGGCATCTGTTCATCCAGAAATACAATATCGAAATCTTTGGACTTTACTATTTCCAACGCCTCATGCCCATTGTTTGAAGTGTTCACTTCATAACCCTTTTCCCTTAAAAAAATAATATGTGGCTTAAGAAGATCAATTTCATCGTCCACCCACAATATGTTTACCTTATCCATGCCTACATTGTTGTTAATTATAAATGTCGTAATATTGTTTAATGCAAAACGAATCCATAGCAGTATATTGTATTATCAAAGGTTTTTTATTTTTCTATAACAAATTTACATGATTTTATCCCCGACAAACAAGCGGAAGAATATCAACGATCCTGTTTATGGATTCATAACCATTCCCAGCGATCTGGTTTTTGATGTAATGGAACACCCCTATGTGCAACGTTTGAGAAGAATCAAGCAACTGGGACTTACCTATTACGTTTATCCTTCGGCACATCACACTCGTTTCCAGCACGCACTGGGGGGCATGCACCTGATGATCCAGGCGATCAAAGTATTACAGTCAAAAGGAATCGGAATTTCCGAAGAAGAGGCTGAGGGAGCCGCCCTGGCCATCCTTTTGCATGATATCGGGCACGGCCCGTTTTCGCATACACTGGAACAATCTATCGTAACCGATCTGAATCACGAGGACCTCTCAATTTTGTTCATGGAAGCCCTTAACCATAAATTTCAATCCAGACTGAAAACGGCCTTCCAGATTTTTACCGGCGTCTATCCCAAGAAATTCCTTCACCAATTGGTTTCCAGTCAGCTGGATATGGACCGCCTCGATTACCTGTCGCGCGACAGTTTCTTTACCGGGGTAAACGAAGGAGTGATAAGTACCGACCGCATCATCAATACCCTTACTGTTTCCAATGATGAATTGGTAGTGGAAGGAAAAGGCATTTATTCGATTGAAAAATTCATCATTGCACGACGTCTTATGTACTGGCAGGTTTACCTGCACCGGGCAGTACTTTCAGCCGACATGATGCTGGTCAACCTTCTGCGCCGGGCAAAATATCTTTGTGAAAATGGAGAAATCCTGTTTGCGACGCCAACCTTCACGAAGTTTCTCAGAAACCGGGTTCTTAAAGCCAACTTCCTGAAAGATGAATCATGGCTTGAACTCTTTTCCAGGCTCGACGATTTCGATATCGTCCCTTCCATAAAGGTTTGGGGAGAACATCCCGATCATATTCTTTCAATCCTTTCCCGTTACCTCATGAACCGGGTACTTTTCAGAGCGGAAATGCAGAATGAGCCCTTTGATCCGGGTTATGTGGAGATCATCCGTAAGATGACAGCGAAGAAATACCACCTTACGGATGAAGAAACCACCTTTTTTGTTCAGCTTGACAAGGTGGAAAATAAAGCCTACAATCCAAAACACGATAAAATTAAGATTCTGATTGGAAAAAATTCATTATTTGATATTTCCGAAGCATCCGAGCAACTTAATATTGCTGTTCTCCCAACTACCGTCAGTAAATATGTGCTATGTTATCCAAAGGACGTAATGCTTGATCAATCAGGTAGTTAAAAAAATATTTTATCCCTAATTAAATATTTTGGTAACTTGCACGGTTTTTAAATCGAATAGGATGGAGTTAAATGCCGGACAGATTGCTGCTTTCCTAAATGGCACTGTTGAAGGAGATCCTGACGTCAAAGTTTCCAATCTTTCCAAGATTGAAGAAGGGAAACCCGGGACTATGACATTCCTGGCAAATATGAAGTATTCTTCGTTCTTTTATACGACCGGGGCATCGATAGTAGTTGTGAACCAGGATTTTGTACCGGCACACCCGATAAATGCCACCCTCATCCGCGTTGAAGATGCGTACATGGCTTTTGCCAAGTTGCTTGAAAAGTATAGCCAGATCCAGACAGTGGTTAAAGGAATCTCCAACCTGGCCTTCATTTCGGAGACAGCAAAAATCGGTGAAAATTGTACAATTGGTGAATTCAGTTACATTGGCGAAGATGTACTCATCGGAGATAATGTTACAATACATCCTCAGGTATATCTTGGGAATAAGGTGACTATTGCCGCTAACACCATCCTTTACCCGGGTGTTAAAGTTTACAGGGAATGTATTATCGGTAACAACTGCACTCTTCATTCAGGGGTTGTCATTGGTTCCGATGGTTTTGGATTTGCGCCACAATCTGACAATAACTACCATAAAGTTCCACAGATAGGGAATGTGATCCTCGAAGATAATGTAGAAGTCGGCTCCAATACGACTATCGATAGAGCCACCCTTGGATCGACCATCCTCCGCAAGGGAGTTAAACTGGATAACCTGATCCAGGTTGCACATAACGTCGAAATTGGCGAAAATACTATGATTGCAGCCCAGACAGGAATTTCAGGGTCGACCAAGATCGGCAGGAACTGCCTGATCGGGGGACAAGTCGGGATCGTGGGACATCTTACAATCGCAGATAACGTGAAAATCGGCGCCCAATCGGGTGTTGAAGGCAACATCACTACGGATGGCGCCATTGTACTAGGTTCCCCGGCTATTGAAGTTAAACGAGCCAAGAAATCATATATTCACTGGAGAAACCTTGACGATATTGTTCACAGACTTAATCACCTGGAAAAACAATTCAAGAAATAGTTAATTTTATTCCACTTTGATCATCTCATGAGTGAAAAACAAAAAACAATAAAAGCTCCGGCGAGCATTTCCGGGGTAGGTTTGCATACCGGAAATGATGTAATCCTGACCTTTAAACCCGCCCCGGAAAATTATGGTTATAAATTTAAACGAACCGATCTGAATTCAGAAATACTTGTTGACGCCGATGTTGACAATGTTGTCGATACCTCGCGAGGAACAAGTATAGAACAGGATTGTGTGCGGATAGATACCATCGAGCATGTTCTCGCAGCATTGGCGGGACTTGAAATCGATAACGTGCTTGTCGAGTTGAATCAATCGGAAACGCCGATTCTTGACGGTAGTTGCCGGTACTATGTTGAAACCCTTCTCAAGACCGGGATCGTCGAACAAAAAGCATTACGCAAATACTTTGAACTGAATCACAACATCGTTTATACAAATCCGGAGAAGAAGGTCGAAATGATCGCACTGCCCTCCAAAGAATTCCGGCTTTCGATCATGATCGATTATGAATCGAAGGTTCTACCTTCGCAAAATGCAACATTGACCGATATTAAAAAGTTTGAAGAAGAAATCTCCACCTGCAGAACTTTTGTTTTCCTTCATGAACTTGAGTACCTTCTGAATAACAACCTGATCAAGGGAGGCGACCTTAGCAATGCTATTGTTTTTGTCGACCGGGTAGTCTCCAGGAAAGAGCTGGATCACCTGGCCCATCTTTTCAACAAGCCACGGGTTGAGGTACTGAAAGAGGGCATCTTGAATAATCTTGAGCTCAAATACCCGAATGAACCGGCACGCCACAAACTGCTTGATGTTCTGGGCGACCTTGCGCTTATCGGCATGCCTATCAAGGCACATATCATTGCCACCCGTCCTGGTCATTATTCCAATGTCCAGTTTGCAGGTCTCATTAAAAAACATCTTAAAAAAGAGCGAAGACCGGAGCATGTTCATAAGTTTGACCTTACTGCTCCTCCCCTGTATAATATCAACCAGATCCAACAGCTCCTTCCACACCGCCCGCCATTCCTGTTCATTGACAAAATCCTGGAAATGGGCCACGATTATGTGGTAGGTGTCAAGAATGTCACGATGAACGAATTCTTCTTTGTGGGACATTTTCCCGGCGACCCGGTGATGCCCGGTGTTATCCTGATAGAAGCAATGGCACAGACGGGAGGTATACTGGTTCTTAGTACTGTTGAGGATCCACAGAACTATACGACCCTTTTTGCGAAAATAGAAAATGTAAAGTTCCGTAATAAAGTGGTTCCAGGGGATACCGTCGTCTTTTTCAACCAGCTGAATGCCCCGATCCGTCGTGGTATGATCAGCATGAAGGGTTATGCTTATGTCGACAACAAAATTGTGATGGAAGCCGAAATGATGGCACAGATACAAAGAAAATAATCCACAATGAATCAACCGCTGGCTTATGTTAATCCTCAGGCTAAAGTAGCCTCCAATGTTGTGATTGAACCTTTTGTCTCGATCGATAAGAACGTGGTGGTGGAAGAGGGTACCTGGATCGGCTCCAACGTTACCATTATGGAAGGCGCCCGCATCGGTAAGAATTGTAAAATTTTTCCCGGAGCAGTAATTTCAGCCATTCCACAAGACCTGAAGTTTGCAGGAGAAGACACCATCGTGAAGATTGGGAATAACGTTACCATCCGTGAATTTGCGACCATCAACCGGGGGACAAAAGCAAGTTACGAAACGGTTATCGGCGACAATACTCTTATTATGGCTTATGCCCATATTGCCCATGACTGTGTTATCGGGAATAATGTGATAATGGCTAATGCCTCCATGCTGGCCGGTCACATCAGCGTTGATGACTGGGCCATTGTAGGCGGAATGGCGGCTGTACATCAGTTTGTCCACATCGGGACACATGCCATGGTTTCCGGGGGTTCGCTTGTAAGAAAAGACGTTCCTCCATATACCAAAGCTGCCCGCGAACCTTTGTCGTACGTCGGCGTCAACTCTATCGGTCTGAGACGTCGTGGATTCACCATGGAAACAATCAACCAGATCCAGGATATCTACCGGGTCATCTATCTTAAAGGATACAATGTTTCCCAGGCGGTAGAGATCATAGAAGCCGAGTTGCCCGCCACTCCTGAACGCGACGAGATTCTCTCGTTTATTTCCAACTCCAGCCGTGGTATAATGAAAGGTTACTCCAAGATCCGCGAAAAATAACGTATGGAGATCCGTCTGGATAAAATCGGTAAAAAGTTCAATACCGAATGGATATTCAGGAATATCGATTTTGTTTTACCGGAAAATTCCATTACCGCCATCCTCGGACGGAACGGAAGCGGAAAATCAACTTTGCTCCAGATTATTTGCGGAAGCCTCTTTCCTTCCTCAGGAAATATAACATATCATCATTCGGGTCGGGACATTGAAGATCATGAAATTTTCCGGTATCTTACGCTTGTAGCTCCATACCAGGAACTTATTGAGGAGTTCACTCTGAAAGAAGTACTCGAATTTCATTTTCACTTTAAATCCATAATACCTGGCTATAACATAAGCAAAGCATCATCATTATTGGGATTTGAAAAGATAATGAACAAACACATCCGCCAGTTTTCATCAGGGATGAAACAACGTGTCAAACTGATCCTGGCCTTGCTCAGCGATGTGCCGTTGATCCTGTTAGACGAACCTACCATGAATCTCGATGCCGCCGGAATTGAGTGGTATCTGAATTTGATCAATGACCTGGGTATGGACCGCACACTTGTCATTTGTTCAAATCTTCACCAGACTGAATCTGTATTCGCCGGGAATAAGCTAATGATTGAGGATTACAAATAAGTCATCAGGTCATTAGGTCAATTGGTCATTTCATTCTTAATTCTTAACTCTTAGTTATTTTGGGGTGCGCTACGAAGTAATATTCCTGCTCATTGTTAAACAGATCAATGAATTCCGGTTTTAAAAGTGGATTTTCTTTTTTCAGAAATTTACGGAGGGTGGATATTTCCAATTTACAATCGGTATGTAACAGGTCGTAAACCTGTTCCGGCCGGGTTCCATAGAAATCGCTTGCCCCGATACCGCACTCAAAGATAATTACCGGTTTACAGCGTCTGATGGTTTCCACTCCTCCCCTCATGACCGGTAATTCGGCGCCTTCCACATCAATCTTTATAAAGTCGATTTGGGTTCCGGATGGAATGATCCGGTCAAGAAGATCAGTTGCAACAGTGATCTGGTTGATCTTTACCTGTTTCCCGTCATACCGGCGCTTTTTGATCCCACTGTACGCGGGTTCATTTACCACATGCTGGAAACTCGTTGTGCCGGCCTTATCGTAAAGGGCTATCCGGGAGACAGTGACCAAGGGATCAGTTGTATATTTATCTTCCAGGGATTGGTAGAATTCAGGTATGGGTTCAAAACCGAATTTTTTACCGGAAGGGGAAAAATGGATCATCATATCAAGGATCTCGCCTCGATGACAACCGATATCGATAGAGTTGGAGCCGGGCTTCAACACCTGTTCCAGGATCATCCGTGTATAAGCGTCATAACGTTGGTTCCTGGTCAAGGAAATATGAAGTGAAGTCAGGAGTTTTTTTAAGAGCTGCTTCATTAAAAGAATTCTGATCCGCGGAATTTTAATCACAGCAAAATTAAGACATTTAATTCAACATTGCTGACTTTTTTTACTACCTTTGCAGCCCTTTCAAAAATATAGAATTAAGACTTTTATGGCAACAACTGCAGATATCAGAAATGGTCTGGTCATCGATTTTAACAATGATCTATTTTCAATTGTCGAATTTCAACATGTAAAACCCGGAAAGGGACCGGCATTCATACGGACAAAACTAAAGAGCCTAAAAACAGGTCGCGTGATCGCCAATACCTTCGATTCCGGAGTGAAGATCGACATTGCACGCGTGGAAAGAAGGAAATATCAGTTTCTCTATAAAGACGATTCCGGTTTTCATTTCATGAATACGCAAAACTTCGAACAAATTTACATCCAGAAAGATATAATCAATGCACCTCAGTTCCTGAAAGAGGAGCAGGAGGTAGAGATCCTGTTCCATACCGATACCGAAACTCCTCTTTCCTGCGAACTTCCACCTTTTGTGGTGTTAAAGGTCGTTTATACAGAACCTGGTTTCAGAGGCAATACTGCCACCAATGTCCTTAAAGACAGCAAGGTTGAAACTGGCGCCAATGTCCGCATTCCTCTCTTCATTGAAGCAGGCACACTGATAAAGGTCGACACCAGGACCGGAGATTATTCGGAACGGGTTAAAGGCTAAAAGATGAAGCTACCTCAAATAACTCTTAAAGAACTTGCAGAACTTATCGGCGCCCGTATGATCGGCGATCTGGATTTTCCAGTTACAGGTATCAATGAGATCCACATGGTGGAAAAAGGGGATATAACTTTTGTGGATCATCCGAAATATTACAATAAGGCTTTGAATTCTGCCGCTTCAGTGATTCTGGTCAACAAGGAAATCCCTTGTCCCGAAGGGAAGTCTCTTTTGATCCATGAAAAGCCATTCGACGCCTATGTCTCCCTGATTAAAAAATTCCATCCCTTCGAAAACGCTATCAGGCCAATAAGTCCGTCGGCCGAAATCGGTGAAGGCACCATCCTCCAACCCGGTGTTTTTATCGGGAATCATGTAAAAATTGGCAAAAATTGCCTGATCCATTCAAACGTTAGTATCTATGATCATACGGTGATCGGCGATAATGTTATAATTCATGCCAACTCGGTTCTGGGCGCCGATGCTTACTATTTTCAGCGCCGGCCGGAAGGTTGGAAAAAGCTTGAATCGTGCGGCCGTACCTTAATCGGCGATAATGTGGAGATCGGCGCTTTGACCTCGATCGATGCCGGCGTCTCAGGTGATACCATTATATCGTCAGGAACCAAGATCGACAATCATGTACAGATAGGCCATGATACCTTTGTGGGTCATCATTGTCTGATCGGAGCTCATTGTGCCATCGCCGGTGTCAGCCGCATCGAAGATGATGTAATCCTCTGGGCGCGGGTTTCTGTTAACAAGGATGTGACTATTGGCAAAAAAGCCGTCGTACTGGCTATGACCGGAGTCGATAAATCGCTTGCCGGAGGCAGGACTTATTGGGGGGTACCTGCCGATGACCCTCGTAAAAAATGGCGGGAAATAGCCGCCCTCAGACAATTGCCCGAATTTCTCAGAAAAAAGTGATCATGGCCGGTTTTAAGCATTTTCTTAAACTTTTTTCACCGCAATATCAGAAACTGGTCCTTGAATATAAGGTCAACCTCACCCCGCGGTTTGGTCATGGGAAACCGGCTCATACCGGGATGTATTCGATCATCGATACTAACCGTAACAAGTACCGGGAAACCCTGAAAAATTTTCTTGATTTTCAGGAAATCTTTTTTCAGATAAAGGGTTCTTCCATCGAAACGGATGAAACACAGCCAGTCTGGAATAATGGTTTTTTACCTGGATTGGATATCATTGCACTCTATTCAATGATCCGCCTGAAAAAACCAAGACAGTATATCGAGATCGGTTCCGGAAACTCGACCAAAGTTGCTTATAAGTCGATCCGGGATGCACAATTGCCGACCCGGATTACCTCTATCGACCCATTCCCCAGGGCTTCCATCGACAAGCTCGCCGATACCATCATCCGTTATCATGTTGAAACCCTCGAAGATTTCACCATGTTTGAAAAACTTCAACCTGGTGACATCCTTTTTATCGATAACTCCCATCGTTGCCTTCCCAATTCAGATGCAACCGTATGTTTCCTGGAAATACTTCCGTTATTGAAACAAGGAGTCATCGTTCACTTCCACGATATTTACCTCCCTTACGATTATCCGCAATTTATGTGCGACAGATTTTATTCGGAACAATACGTACTTGCAGCCATGATCCTGGCAAATTCCGTGAAATTTAATCCTATCCTCCCGAATTATTTTATAAGCGAGGATTCGGAATTAAAAAATATCCTTTCAGATTTCTGGAAAAATCCAAACATGAATGGAGTTGAAAGACACGGGGGTTCATTCTGGCTTGAGATCGGAACCTGAAAAATCCGTAATTTATTCTTCGGGAATTTCTTCTGACTGTTTTAAATAATAAATATCAAGGGCAACAATGATGGCCATGAATCCCCAGACAGGTACAGAAGCTTTATCAGTATCCAGAAAATTATTCATGATGCCATGAATGAAGTACGTTATCAGGCTAAGCATGGCCGATAAACTGAGCAGTTGTACTTCCCGGTCGTGGGACCTCCTGTAAACCTTCATTGCCGTTACGATCATGCTTATAACGAGTGTAACCACGATAACCATTGCAGGCAATCCCTGTTCTGCCAAGGGGCCGATATATTCGCTATGGGCATTTCCCCGGTCACCGGCATTGGTGCTGATCAGCGTTTTCTCGCCCGACCGTTGATACGGAGCATATTCAAACTGGTATGTGCCTGGACCGAATCCAAATACCGGGCGTTCCTCAAACATTCTGAGTGCTGATTGCCAGCGGTTAATACGTTCCAGATTTGAGTTGTCAGTAGAAATATTTGAGATCGAACGTATGTGTTCAATGAAGTTAGCCGAGGTGCCTTGTTTGTTTTTTTCGAGACGGTCGAGGATCTGAAACTGGAAAATGTAAAAAAGGGAGACAAGAATTATAGTCGCAGTAGCAATCCATTTGAACTTTATTTTGAAAATAACGATCAGAAAGATACCCATGGCCATCGCAAGGCTGATCCAGGCTGCACGGCAAAAAGAGAGATAGAGCGCCATAATAAGAATTCCGAGCACAATAAAGGCAAAAAAACGTGTCATCCTTGAATAAATATTGGTAAAGGCAAATCCGCAGAAAAAAGGAATATACAAGGCAAGGATGGCGCCATAAGCCGTATGGTCGTTGTAGAATGGCTCCATAACCCAATGACCCGCCTTCTCTTCGAAAGCCCAAAGCGAATGCTGGTAAACAGTATAAAAAATCACGCCAACCAGTGGGATTGCGTACATCCAGATAAAAAGGCGGATATTACTGACTTTTTTGAAGAGGTGTATTCCAAAGATATAAAAGGGAACCACGAACCATAGCCGGGCAAGGAAAAACTTGAACGAGACCAGGGGAATCTGACTTGTGAGACTTGTAACGAAAATCCAGGATAACTGTGCTATGATGATAATCGTTACAGGATGCTTCCATATCTTTTTGTCAAATGTATTATCGAAAACCAGCTTCAGGACAAACATGATCAGGATACCGAACATCAGGGGTTCCGAGGGAAGGGAGATGCCAACACCAAATTCGAATTGCATGATATTGATTGAGACAGGAGTCAACAGGGTTATAAGCAACAGAATCTTATCGAGGGAGTAGAAATAAAGATAAAGGATCACCATCAGAAAAGGAAGGAGAAGCAACCAATATATCTCGCGATATATCAAATAACAGTTCAGACCGATAAAAATGGCGCATAAAGCGTACAGTAAAGTATATTTAACGTTACTGCCGACCAGGTAACTTTTTATTTCAGTTAGTTTATCCTTCATGTTGTTCCGTGGATAATTGACGGAATCTGTGGTTTTCAATCATTCCGATGATCAGCGATGCAAGGAAGAAGGCGCCCAAAGTGGAAACGACAACAATAAGCCAGCGGATCGGGTAAGCTTTTTTATCGGCAGGAAAAGGTTTACTTAGTACATTCACATAGGTATAGTTCCTGTTATAATCCAGCAGGGCGCGGTCTGCATCCAGTTTCATAGTGCTGAACATGTCTGATTCAGCACGGATCATCTCCGACAGCAGTAACATCTCTCCCCCTTTTTCTTCCATATTTTTTTTAAGTGCTTTTGCTTCAGCCGAGCGAACCGACCCTCCGCCTGTGCTCAGGTATGCCCTCATCACTTCCCTTGTTTGGGACTGGTAATCGAGTATCCCGTATTTTGTTCCCAATTCCGTTGCACGCGACTTCAATGAGTCAAGATAAGCCTTCTTCTTAGCAATGATATAATTGTAATTGATGACGACTTCCTCGAACTTTTCTCTATGCAAACTGCGGATCTTGATATTATAGAAATCCATCAGGGAATTGACAATGTTGCATGCAATCTGCGGATCAGGATCCCAGACCTCAATCTGTACAGCTTCATAAGGAGTCTTCGAAATTTTAACCCTTTGACTATAAACCCACAGCAGGGTGCTCTTGAAAAAGCGGTAACTGGAATCGATGCCCCAATGCCTGGCGAGATTGAATTTCTTCACTACGCTGTCGCGGATATCCCTCGATTGAAAAATTTGTACCGACTGCTCCGTCTCATTTTCATCTGAATAAGGCGAGATATTGGAGGGATAGATCACTGCATCGGATTTGTATAAAGGTGTGATGACTATAGGACTTGAAAAAAAGATCGAAAGCAGGATGGCAGCTACGATTACAACGGCCAGTTGGATCTTCCATTTGATGAGGACATCTATGATTCGTTTGCTGTTAAAGAAATTATCCATGGTATTGATATTTAATCGTTATCTGTTTAAGAGGTGATTTGATAAATTATGATTGTCCAAGCTGAAATTTTTTATGGGCGTTATAAGCAGAAATTTTTTCCATGACCATGATCACAATGATAGCCAGGAACAACGCTGCAAAGGTCGATACCGAGATGATGAGCCACCTGATCGGATAAGATTTCCGTTCAGCTTTGTATGCATCGCTTACGATGAACTTCTGTGGCAGGTTTTCCTCAGCGTCCACTTTAGCCTCTTTATATTTTGCCTGGAGTAATGTCAGTTGTTCGGTCTTAAATTCCAGGGCATTCTTAAGCGACATGTATATTCCGCCATATTTACCCAGAATATCAAGTTTTTTCTGTAAGCCTACCTGCGCCGTTTTATTCCCATTCATAATGGAAATAGCCATTTGCTGGTTTAATACCTGCGACTGGTAATCCACATCATTTACACCCAGGCCTCCGATCTTGACCAGAGAATCGACAATCTGGCCGACTTCAGCCTGTAATGCTTTGTATTCAGCTTCCACTACCTTGAATCCTGCTACAGAACGTTGGCGTTGCATATCGTTCTTGGTAGAGTCAAGTAACGAAGCAATGTTGTTGGCTATATCGGCTGCCATTTGGGGTTCTTCATCATAAACCGAAATCTGAACCGCCATGAATTCCGTCCTGCGAAAACTGATGTTATTCTCATATTCTTTAAACAGTTTCGAAAATTTTATTTTTGATGTACTGTCAATACCATAATGCTTCATGAGATTGAATTTCCATATCACCTTATCGCGGATCTTATTGGAATTCAAAATCTGAAGCAACTGTTCCGCCTGTTCATCTTCCCCGAATGCCGTTAAATCTTCATTTTTTCCACCTTTCTCTCCAAGCAGAGCTTTGGAAATGGAACTGGAACTTGCAGGATAAAGAATGACGGTTGATTTGAATTTTGGGGTAATGAACCAGGGTAAGGAAAAGAACCATGATCCCACAAGGGCAACAACCATTACAATAAACAACGGTTTACGCCACTTATACAGGAAAATTACCAGATTGGAGGAATCAAATTCTTCACTCCTTTTAATTTCTTCGGACATATGGAAAGTATCAGTTTTTTTCAATATCGAAAAATTTTCGTCAAATGTAGGCAATTATACGGAAAGTTCAAGGGGAAGTTACAGGCAAAGTCGCACTCATGCCCCATTTCCCCGAAGAATCTTAAGCAGGGAATTGAAATTAAGTAACCGGAGGAGGCTGGCAAGAAGGATTGAACATACAAGCATGATTGTAAAACTTGGTAACCAGTAGATATGGGCAGGGATAAAACTTAGACGAATTACAAATACCTGTGACAGCATGTTGAAGGTAACCACTCCGATGATAAAAAGAAATAAGGTCAGCAGGTATTTATAATTGACTTTAAACCGGAAGATAAATTGGACAATAATTACATGCATGATTGCAGTAACAAACTGAGTAACAAGTGCGGCCACTGCCGATCCCATAGCCAGCAGTCTGGGAACCAGGAGAATGTTAAGGCTGAGGTTTACGATAACACCGCTAAAAGCAACGATGTTCAGGAGTTTCAGGTTGCCGTTCGAGGTCAGAAGCGTGGAAAAAATATAGGAAGTCGAAATGGCAATGAAACTTGTGATCAGTAGTGAGAAAACTCCACTGGAAGCCTCGACATTCTTTGTATAAAGTAATGCCATGATCTCCTGGCTGTAAAAAAGGCAGCTCATGGCAACAATCACGGCAAGTGTGATGATCATGGTGAAAGAAAGTTTCAACATTTTCTCAATGGATTCGCTGTTCTTCAACATTTTTGCAAAAATCGGGATCAGGAGAACAGAGAAAAGATATGCAATCATATTTACAGCATCAAGGACGCGGAAACCATGTGCATATATATCGGCCTGTTCATGACCCGTCTTACCGGGTAAAAGCAATCCCAGCATGACAGGGTCCATCCGGCTGTTAAACGCCATAAGCAGAAACAACAGGGCAAAAGGGAGACTTTTTTTTATGATCAGGAGGATAAAGGGCCAACTCCATGAAAGTTTCTTAAATCCCGATTTTTCAACGACGATAAGAAATGCCACAATTGCAGTGATCGCATAGGCTGTTGTCTGGGAATAGACAAACCACATTATCTGAAAAGGTGTGGAAGTCACATGTCCCCAGATGAGGATGCCGCAGAAAATGATCATAAGAAAACGGTCCAGCACAGAAAGAAAACTGTCGGTACGGAAATAGAGCAGCCCCGAAATATTGGAACGCAGGTATAGGATAAAGGATATTAAAAACTGGTTGATACAAAGGATGGCCAGCATTCGCAATTCGTCACCCTTGAATTTCAGGATCAATGCGACAACAAAGGTCACGACGACATAGACAATTGCCAGTAAAATTTTTAAGACCAGTATACCCGAGAAATGTTTATTGAGCAAATGATGGTTCTGAGCGATGTTACGGTTGTTGAAATAGGTAACACCCATGTCGAGAAGAATATTAAAAAGAAATGAAAAGTTGAAAATGATAAAATAGAAGCCATAGTCCCCCACATTGGTAATGTTCTGAACAGTCCGGTCAATACCAAAAACCCAAAATGGTTTAACCAGGAGGTTAAGAAAAAGAAGTAAACCAAGATTGGTTAGGAATTTCCGTTGCATGTGGGAAAAAGATTCAAAAAATATTCTGATATTTGCCACAAAGATAAAAAATTATTGATGGAGATCGCTGTCAACACTCGATTACTCATACAAAATAAACTCGAAGGGATCGGTTGGTTCACATTTGAATCGTTCAAACGCATCACCACGCAGCACCCAGAGCACCATTTTTACTTTATTTTTGACAGGGAATACGATCCTGGTTTCATATTCTCGGATAATATCACACCCATAATTCAATTCCCGCAAGCCAGGCATCCGGTTCTTTATTATATCTGGTTTGAAATTGCCTTACCAAAGTTGCTTGACAAATTGAAACCCGACCTCTTTATCTCTCCAGATGGGTTCCTGTCACTGAAGAGCAAAGTAAAATCAATGGCGGTCTTTCACGACTTGAATTTTGAACATTATCCGGAGGATATTCCATTCTGGACCCGTCGGTATTATAAATCCTATTTCCCGAAATATGCCCGTAAGGCTGTCCGTATCGCCACTGTTTCAGCCTTTTCGAAAGAAGATATCGTAAAACAATACCACGTAAATCCCGATAAGATCGATATCGTGTATGACGGCGCGAGTGATGCCTATCATCCCCTCACCGAAACCGAAAAGAAACCGGTACGTCTCCAATATGCAAAGGGTCAACCCTACTTCGTTTGTATCGGATCTCTTCACCCGCGAAAAAATCTGGTAAACCTCTTCAAGGCTTTTGACCTGTTTAAAAAATCAACGCCATCTGATATAAAACTTCTGATCGTTGGAGCCAGGAAATGGTGGACCTACGATATTGACGTGGCTTACAACCGGATGAACTTTTCCGACGATGTCATTTTTACCGGTAGGCTGGAAATGGATGAACTATCCAAGGTTTTAGGCTCTGCCCTTGCACTGACCTACATTTCTTATTTCGAAGGATTTGGGATCCCGATCATTGAAGCTTATCGCTGCGACACCCCGGTCATCACTTCCAATGTGACTTCAATGCCCGAAGTTGCCGGCGATGGCGCCCTGCAGGTTAATCCCTTTAGCCATGAATCAATTGCAGAAGCGCTATATAAAGTCTCGCAGTACGAAAGTCTGCGCAAAGATATGATCATTCGCGGACGCAGGAGGAAAGATCTTTTTTCCTGGCAAAAGACCGCTGACTTACTCTGGGAGACAATTGAAAAAGCAGTAAAATCCTGATCCCTTATGAACATCCTCTTGCTCGGATCGGGTGGCAGGGAACATGCGCTGGCCTGGAAACTTTCTCAAAGCCCCAACCTTAAAAAACTGTTTATCGCACCCGGAAATGCCGGAACATCAAGATTGGGGACAAATATTCCGGTTTCTCCAAACGACTTTAAAAGCATCCGGGAGGTTGTTATCAGCAACAGGATCAACATGGTAGTCGTTGGACCTGAAGACCCTCTCGTTAATGGAATCAATGATTTTTTTAGCAGTGATACTCAACTTTCGTCAATTCCCGTGATCGGTCCCATGAGAGATGCCGCACAGCTTGAAGGAAGTAAGGACTTTGCCAAGCATTTCATGAAAAAATATGGAATTCCGACGGCCGGCTATAGAACGTTTGATCCGGATTCGATCGATAATGGAATTTCTTTCCTTCATAAACTACATCCACCTTATGTTTTGAAAGCCGACGGACTTGCGGCAGGAAAAGGAGTGATCATTTGCCTTACACTCGATGAAGCCATAAAGGAATTCCGTGATATGCTTCTGAACTCGAGATTCGGTAAAGCATCACAAAAAGTAATCGTTGAAGAATTTCTTAAAGGGATAGAAGTTTCCTTGTTCGTTCTTACCGATGGACTCTCTTATAAAATTCTCCCCGAAGCTAAAGACTATAAAAAGATTGGAGAAGGTGATACCGGCCCAAATACAGGCGGTATGGGCGCTGTTTCACCTGTTCCTTTCGTAGATAAAGTTTTTCTTAACAAAGTTGAATCACAAATAATAAGACCTACTGTTGAAGGACTCCGGCAAGAGGGAATAGATTACAGGGGATTTATTTTCTTCGGACTAATGAATGTCGGCGGGAACCCGTTCATGATTGAGTACAATTGCCGGATGGGTGATCCTGAGGCCGAATCAGTACTACCCCGTATTAAAAACGACCTGGTAAGACTTTTCATAGCAGTTTCCCAACAACAATTGGAATCCGAGATCATTGAAATTGATCCCAGGTTTACCGTTACAATCATGCTGGCATCCAAAGGATATCCTGATCAGTATAAGAAAGGTAAAGAAATTCATAATGAAGACACGGTTTCCGGCAGCCTGGTTTTCCATTCTGGCACATCCATTCTCCCGGGAAGTGGTCAATTAATTACTGCCGGTGGTAGAGTGATGGCCATCACCTCCTTTGGAAACACTTTGAAGGAAGCATCGGACCGGTCGTACGGGAATGCTGAAAAGATCGGTTTTGAAGGAAAATATTTCCGTCGCGACATCGGATTTGATCTCTAAAAACGGTAACTCGGTAACTTGAAAACTTGCTACTGTGTTCATAAAATTCTTTAAGTCGAGCTTTTTTTCCCGGTACATGACAATCGGGGTAATAGGATTAGCCATATGGGCGAGGGCATTCTTTGAACCTCCTTCCTTACCGGCGCCCTATGGACCGGTTCCACTTTATTCCCTTCTTTATAATTTGCTTCATTCCATCCCTCTTCTCGCAGTTATTCTGGGATTTATACTTATTCTAGTTGAAATGTTCTGGCTAAACATTATCCTCAACAATAATGAACTGGTACTTAAGAATTCCACACTCGCAGCTCTTGTTTTTATAATCCTCATGAGCTTTTACCCAGAGCTTCTTATATTGAACCCGGCAAACATTGCCGTTCTTTTTCTCCTCTTCATCATGCATAACCTATTGATCTCTTATAAAAAACCTGAGCATCTCGACAGGACTTTTGCTGCCGGGTTTTTCACCTCCGTCACATCCATGTTCTATTTCCCATTCATCCTATGGTTCGGACTTGCCTTAGTCAGCTTTGTCCTTTTCCGCTCAGGGAAATGGCGACAATGGATCAGCCTTTTCATAGGGCTGTTTACACCCTATGTCTATCTTGCCGCTTATTATTTCTGGTCGGATATTTTACCTGAAATGGTAAACGAATATATAGTGTTAGTAAACCAGGTTTTTATCTTCCCGAATCCATTTCAGACCGATTTCTGGATCCTTGGCGGATTGACCCTGATTCTGTCCATATACGGACTCTTTACATTTAAAAGTGGTCCTGTTGAAAAGACAGTCGAAATACGGGTAAAGACTAATTTATTTTTCTGGATTCTCCTCTTTTGTATCCTGTCTTTCAGTTTTTCCGGTTCTATGGCCATCTTCCACCCGGTCATTGCTGCTCCTGCTTTTGCCCTTGTCATAACTTGTGCGCTGCTCTCGATCAAAAAGCCGGCCAAGATTGAATGGATGTTGATTATCTATTTTTTATTGATATTGGTCAATAACCTTGTGGTTCATCACATGTTTTCTTCATAAACTAAAAAATGAACCGATGTTACTAAACCGATACACAGATACTTTGGTTGAAGCCGGATGTGATGAGGCCGGGAGAGGTTGTCTTGCGGGACCTGTATTTGCTGCGGCCGTCATCCTGCCCAAAGATTACCGGAATGAAATGTTGAATGATTCGAAGAAACTCACCGCAAAACAACGTATTTCGATTCGCAAGATCATTGAAACAGAAGCTGTTTCATGGGCCGTTTCCAGTGTCGATGCCGGAACCATCGATGAGATCAATATTCTTAGGGCATCCTTTTTAGCCATGCACAATGCCATAGATCAGCTCGAAAATCCGCCACAACTCTTATTGATCGACGGAAACCGGTTCACACCTTACATGAATATCCCACATATCTGTATTGTTAAAGGCGACGGGCTATATCTTTCGATTGCGGCTGCATCGGTGTTAGCCAAGACATACCGGGATGAATATATGGAACATATCCATGAAGACTTTCCTGATTATGACTGGAATCATAATAAAGGGTATCCATGCAGAAAACACCGGTCTGCCATTTCTCAGTATGGGATTACTCCTTATCATCGCAGAAGTTACCGGCTCAATGAACAACTGAAACTGCAATTCTAAGTATCCATGTAAACAATTGTCAATTCTCAATTATCAATTCTCAATTATCAATTATCCATTATCAATTTTATCTACCTTTGATCCGTTTTTTCTATAGGGAATACCTTGATGAAAAAGGTCCGCATTACGCTATACTCATTGGCTGCAGTTATTATGATTGCCGGGTTTTCATATACCGGGTATCTTCTATACAAGAAACTCCGCAGGCCTGCCGAATCACCGTTTAACGCCATACCAGAAAATACTGCCCTGATCATCAAACTCAACAAGGCTGGAACACTATGGGAAGACTTCAACCGCTCAAATCTTCTTTGGAAGGAAATGACCCGTTTCCCCGGAATCAGCGCTATTCGCGATGAGATCCAGGGACTTGATTCTGCAAGAAGGAAAAACGCCACGATCAATGAGATTTTAAAGCAACAAAACCTGCTGATTGCAGTCACAGTGAGCGGACGTAATTCTTTTGGAAGCCTTTATCTTACAACGGTTCAGGGACAGGATCCCGAGTCAAGCATACTGGAGTTCGTCAAAGGAATAACCGATCCAAAATCAAGCATCATTGAAACACCGTATGCGGAGACCCGTATACATCGTATCCAGGCACAGGAAGACAAGGCTCCATTCTATTTCGCCGTTCTGAAAGGTGTCTTCATGGGAAGTTTCCGCTCCGATCTTGTTAAAAGAGCTATCGATCGACTCTGCCTGAATTCTCCAGCCCTGGCCTCTGCCGGATTCCGGAAGGTAGAATCAACTACCGGTAAAAATGTTGATGCCAATATCTATGTCAATTACCGCTATTTTTCACTCGTTCTTTCGAAAGTTACGCGCGATGATTATCTTCCGGCCCTGCTTAGGGTTGCAAAGTTTGCCGACTGGAGCGGCCTTGATCTTATCATTAAGAAAGATGAGCTTATGCTGAACGGTTTTACAGTAGCTCCTGATTCCAACCTGCACTTCTTATCCTTATTTTCTAATCAGAATCCTCAAAAAGTTGAAATTACTTCTGTGGTTCCTGCTTCCGTTTCATATTTCACCTTTTATGGATGGCAGTATCCGTCCGAATATATGCATAGAGTTTTGGAACGTACCCTTAGAAATGAAAATTTCACGTCTGAAAACAATACCATTTCGACCTTTTTTGACCAGCATCCCATAGACCTTACAAGGTTTTTTCAATCATGGATCGGTAATCAGGCATGTACATTCATAGTCGAAAGCGGAGGTTCTCTTCTGAATTCCTTATCATTTGCGGCCATCAGAACCCGGGACACTACTGAAACAAAGAATTTGCTGCTTGAGCTTACTGACACGCTGGGATTAAAGGCCGACTCAATTATCTATAAAGATCATAAGATCTTCGGATTGCATTTTCCCTCTCTCTTACCAGCCCTTCTGGGCGAGTTGTTCAATAAAACCGATGCAAAATATTGCATTTTTCTGAAAGATTATGTGATCTTCGGCTGTGATCGTAAATCGTTGGAATTTTTGATTGATGAGTACCTTGCAGGGAACACGCTTGAAAAAAGTAAGGATTATGGTGACTTTTCAGGAGATATTCCTGATAAAGCAAATGTTTATTGCTATTTCAACACGAAGAATTCAATCCTGACAGTTAAAGGGTTACTCAACGACGACCTGAATGCACAGCTGAACCCGGTCATGGACAGTATAAAAAAATTCGAGTCCGTCGCTTTCCAGTTCAATAATCAGGAGGGTATTTTTTATTCCAGCATTTTCCTCCGTTTTAATCCAAACCAGAACCAGGAAGGTCCGCTGCAATGGAAAGCAGCCCTTGACACCACCCTTCAGGGATCGCCGGCAATTATCAGCGATCCCGCCGGGAATTATGTTGTGGCATCCGACATTTTGAATAATGTATATCTGATTAATTCTGATGGTCATATCCGATGGAAGATTCCGGTGATGGGAAAAATCCTTGGAAAGATCCATCCGGTCAGAATAAAAAATCTTGATTCACTTTTCCTGCTGTTCAATACAGATACCCATCTTTATCTTGTCAGGTCCGATGGGAAATATGCCGAACGTTTTCCAATGCGGTTCCCTGCTCATGCAACGAATGGACTGACACTCCTGGATTATAAAAAAACACATGACTACAGGATTCTGGTGGCTTTCCAGGATAATCATGTCTATAATTTCACACTCAAGGGGAGGTCGGTCCCTGATTGGGATAGACCCGGTTTGAATGAAGCGATCATTCAGCCTGTGAAACATATCGTCATTGACCATACTGATTTTCTGATCATCTCGGGAAGCCAGGGTAATGCTATGATCACCGACAAGACCGGTAATCCAAGTATCAAACTCAGCCCCAGATTTCAACATTCACTGAATTCCGGTTTTTTTAACAACAGATCGACAAAAAAAGGGATTCTTGTGACTTCCGACCCTGATGGTAAAGTACTCTTTATCCAGGAAAATGGCAGAACAACCGAGGTCACATTAAATATCTTCAGTCCGTCCCATTATTTCTTTTACGAAGATATAAATGGAAATGGATCTCCCGAATTCATCTTCTTTGACAAAAACAACCTTTACTATTATAGCAAATCTTACAAATTCATATATTCTTACGGATTCCGTCGTGAAATCCTGGCGCCTCCTTTCGTAATCCGCACGCCCGACCATAAGGTATTTTTCGGGATGGTCGCCCCGGAGACTAATGAATTATTCCTTTTCGATAAATATGGTTTTCGTGAACTGGGACCGGGTATCCGGGGGAACACTCCTTTTGAGATCGGTCATGTTGAATCCCGGCAAGGTATGAATCTTGTGGTAGGATCAGGAAAATTTGTAAAAAACTACAGGTTAACGAAGTATTAGGACAGTACCCGGCACGGGTTCTATTCCGGGGGAGAGATTATTACGTTTCTGAAGTAAATGTAATTTGATCCCATATATTTGTGATATCTGATAACTATTTTCACCGGGTTGTAACTTATGTGATTTGGAAGCAGCTTTCCTTCGTTTTGGCTCGAGGTAAATGATTTGTCCCTGTGTCACAACTGGCTGTTCAGGGAGATCATTGTATTTGATTAAAAGCTTGACTGAGATGTCGAAATCCCTGGCTACCGCTTCGATATAATCTCCTTTTTTAGTGACTGTCAGTTTGAGTTCATTATTTACATAGAGCTTCCTGTGGTTTGGTCCCTCTCCTATAAGCTCGAACCGACTAAGCCATGCCATCCTTGCAAAGTCATCAGAACCAGTCAGAGTATCGCCAAAGGCTGCCTGTAGATTGCCATTATCGTAGTTATACAACCCATAACTTTCAATTGTCTTTATCAGAAGTTCGGCATACTGAGGATTAGTCGCATATCCGGCCGATTTCAGACCTTTTGCCCATCCCCGGTAATCATCAACATCAAGGTCGAAAAGAGTTTGATACCGGTTCCGCTGGGTAAGTATGTAAGAATGATCGTGAAATGATTCTTCCGGACTGTCATACTTTCGGAAACATTCGTTGGGTCCATCATCGTCCTGATAATAGGTTTTTCCATACCAATCGTTGTGGCATTTGATACCAAAATGGTTATTGGCATCCACAGAAAGTCTGCTTTGACCTGCATTTGATTCAATGATTCCCTGTGCCAGGGTGACACTTGCCGGGATCCTGTATTGCATCATTTCCTTGACGGCAACATCGCTGAACCGTTGAATATAGTTCCTGACCAGAGTGTTGTAATCAGGCTTCTGCCCAACCGTCAAATGCGGATTAATTAAACTAACCAACAACAAACAAAACCAATTTCTCATCAATATTTCATTTATTCCATATTTCATCACCCCACCATGTCACCATCTCACCATTTTTCCTTTACCAGTTCCCGGAACCTTTTACCGCGTTCTTCAAAATTATTGAACTCATCATAACTGGCTGCCGCCGGTGAAAGGAGACAGGCGTTACCGGGTTTTGTTTCCCGGAATGCAATGTCGCGGAAATCATCAAACCGGTTTATGAAAAAGATCTTCTTTCCGGCAGGAGACATTTTTGCAAGTTCCTCCCCGATTCGACGACCGGCGGCTCCGACAAAGATCAGGTTACGAACACCGGATGAGTTAATAAAACCGGCCAGCAGGGAATAGTCAATACCCCGGTCGAAACCACCGGCAATCAAAGTATCGATCCCGGGAATGGCTTTGATCGCCTCGATACATGCCTCCGGGACAGTGGCAATGGAATCGTTGTAAAAATGAATATGCCTGTATTCTCCTACATATTCAAGCCGGTGTTCGAGTCCTTTGAATGTCTCAATTCCCTCAGCTATAACTTCCTCCGGCAGCTCCAAAATCATTGTTGTATTAACTGCTGCAAGAATATTCTTCAGGTTATGCTCTCCCTTCAGGAAACGGTCCTGGTGAATCTTCCAGACCGGCTTTTCAACTATTCCATCGGAAAAACAGATCCGTCCCTCCCGGATGTACCCTCCTCTCTCCAGGTATTTCTCCAGTGAAAACGGTACGAGCCGCCGGTTACTGAAATAATCAACAATGTGCCGGTTGATCTTTGAGTCGTCGGCATTGTAAATGAGAAAATCATTTTCTTTCTGGTGTTTTGCTATGTTCCATTTAGCATTCTGATAAGCCTCATACGATGAATAGGCATCCAAATGCTCCTGAAAGAGGTTCAGGAGTATGGAAATATGAGGGGAGCGGTTGATGTATTCCAATTGGTGCGATGATAATTCAAACACAATCCAGGTTGATGTAGTCACAAGCTCGGAATAGTGAAATGCAGGATTGCCGATGTTGCCTACGAGTAACGCATTCTTCTCTGCAGTCTTTAAAATATGATAAATAAGAGATGAAGATGTACTTTTTCCTTTGGATCCGGTGATACCGATAACCTGTAAACCAAATGCCTGGAGAAACAGGTCTGTCTGCGAGGTGATTTTATCTGAAGGTATCGAAGGTTTAAGATTCCAGATTGGGATCCCGGGTGACCGGAAAATAATATCAAAATCATCTAAATTTTTCAGATAGTCACCTCCCAGTAAGAACTTTACGTTATGGTCTCCTGCTATCAGAGGATTATCCTTGATAGTATGATTTTTATCAGAGATAGTTATTAATTTCTCCGGAAAAATATTCCTTAACAACCGGTAGGTAGCCTGTCCCTCCCTTCCGAAACCCAGAAGAACTATCGATTTTTTTTCACATTTTTTCCGGATCAGGTCAGTCATGCAAGGCAGATTTTATTAGATTCAATAAGGCTTGCGGAACATGATGGTGAAGATCAAACGGAACAAGAGCAGTATGAAACTCAACATCCCGGTAGCGCTGATAAACAGGCTGTGAACGATAATAGGTCAGTAACCTTGGCAACTCTTTCTTCCCCGATTGCCGTATCGTTTCGCATAATGCCAGGTTCACCTCTTGCAATGTGCCTACACAATCGAAAGGCTTTTCAGCGGTAACCCCTGTAAGTTGATCAAGGAGTGGCCGGATGTCGATGTTATCCAGTAAATCCTTATCAAAAATCTCATTCATCTTTTCTCTGGAAATAAACGGAGATAAAATGATATAAGTAAAAAGACATTTGGCGCATTTGCCACACCAGGTATTGTCCTTACTCCCGGCGTTACAGCTTTTAAAAACATTGTGATATTTGGGGAATCCGGCAAAAAGATGCGCTATTTGCAGTTCATTTAAAGGACGTAAAAAGCTGAAATAATCGATATCAGGGGTAACGAACCGCTTGATATACTCCCGGAAATCTGTCTCAAACTCAAGTGTTTTGGAATATTGATGGTTTATGTTTGTATTTTCGATAGTTGTTTCGTTTGCGCTTGTTTCATTGGATAGAGCAATTGATTTTTTTCCTGACAAGATGGCTGCAAGGATGGTAATAAACGCCAGAAGTGCAGAAAATGGGGTATGTCCGTTCAAAAATCCCTTATCATTTAATTCAAGTAATTTCGGATCGAGTGTACGACGGATCTCAATATAATCTTCATCTTTAAAACCGTTCACATAAATTGTTTCAAGGCTTGCGCCGCGGGGATTAAGGATCATGGGGATCATACCGGGCATTGAACCAAGAAGCTCAATGGAGACAGCCGAATCTTTTCCACCACCAACCGGAACAATTATGCCATGGATCCCCGGAATTTCCTGAACATCAAATTTTTTCCCTGAGATGGATTCAAAGCTTATAAAATCCAGCCTGGATGTAATTATTGAGTTCAGGAAGAAAAATTCTCCCAACCCGTGGAAATAACATTTCGTCCACCAGTCAGCCTGTTCCGGTTCAAGATAGCCGGGTTGAATACGTATAACCGGAGAACAAGCGGCCTTCCAATAACTGACCATTTCTATCATCCCGATATTGAAAATTATATTTGGCAGGAATTCAAGAATTTCTTTATCAGGAAGGAACCACGATTTACGCGGGATAAACAGGGATGGATTGAAGTGAATTTCGTCGGAAAGGTTGAAAAGAAATTCAATCTCCAACCCTTTTTCAGACAATGAAAATGAAAAATCTTCGTAAACAAAGAAGGGATACCCGGCTCGAAGTTCAAGAAATTTTTCCTGATGATTTGACTTCGACATGAATTGGTATTAAATTTGTCTCAACCGTTTACAAAGGTACTAAATTTGTTAGAATCTTATGGAACGTCCGATCATAAAACCAAAGCAGGGGATAATCCTGATCTCGGAGCCCTCCTTACGGGATTTTTATTTCCGGCAATCGATCGTGTTGTTAGCTGAACACAACGAGGAAGGATCATTCGGGGTGATCATCAATAAGCCCATTGAAGCCCAGGTTGGCGACATAATCAAGAATTTTCCCGATTTTAGTTGTCCTGTATATTTAGGTGGACCTGTCAAAACTGATAGTATTTTTTTCATCCATACTGCCGGCCATGTTGAACAAAGTCTTAAGATCATCGACGGCTTGTACTGGGGAGGCAATATTGATACCATAAAACAAATGATCCTTGAGAATGCATTAAATGAAGATAGTATCCGTTTTTTTGTCGGTTATTCAGGATGGAATCCAAAACAGCTTGACCGTGAAATTGAAGAAAAATCGTGGGTACTTTCCCACACGAACATCTCCGAGATTATTAACAAACACCCCGAAAATCTTTGGAGCCAGCATCTGAAAAATCTGGGTAAAGATTACGCCATCTGGGCCAACTTCCCGTCCGACCCGACCTTCAACTGATAGTCATCCTGTTATTGGTAAATGGTCATAAAGTCATGAGTCATAGGTCATTATACATTGATCAATTGTTGTTTAGTCGCTTAATGGTAAAGTGATTTATCAGATCATTTGGTTTTTCAAAGCATTCACACTATTTTTATTTAATGGATAGAACTTTACGAGAGTAGACGGAGGATTAGAATCTATTTTATTTTTCTTTATCTCTATCTTTTTTTCTGGCCCGTAATCAATGTACGTAAAGCCCAAGTTTTCGGGAATTTCCTGCAGAATTGGATACATAACTTATTTGATTTATTGATTAATCCCGTTCGCATACAAAGATAGTGAATACAAAAAGCTGAATTTATTAAGCTTTTTTTAAAGGGATAAATTCAACAGAAAAATCGGTGCGGAGGCTTAATCAGGTTAAGGTAAAGATATTATCTTTGTCAGGAGTGAAGTTATATTCATATCGTTAATATGAACCGTTATGACGAACACTGAGAAGGTCGATATCAATTATTATGGCCATAATCCGGAGAACACGGTTACACCACGTGAACCAAAGCCAAAGCCGACTCCACGGGCAGAAGCTGCCCGGGAACTTTATTTCGAGGCAAAATCTTCAACATCGATGGAATTTCCTTACTGGTACACCCGCAGATGTGAAGAACTTGAAGGGGAGATTCCTATAGTCCGGCGGGCGGAAGCATTGAAATCAGGTTTTGAACATCTTACTCCGGTGATATATCCGGGAGAGATGTTGGCTATGGGAAAAGCTGCATACATAAGAGGATCTTTCCCGATGCCATGGCTTTCTGAAGCCTTTTTCATGGCCGCAGAAGACAAACTTTATCAGGAGGCCCTCGAATCGGGTAAGCTTACAGCCGATACTTTTACCACTGTCGGCAAAGGCGGCGGCAATGTGACAAAAAGTATTGGCAAGGTGATCTCGATTGCCGGAAAATTCGGTATCAGGCTTGAGGAAATGCCGATACTGATAGAGGTAGCCAAGAGATGGAAAGATAAATCGGTGGATGACGTCGGTCACAAATATGAACAGCTCGTACCAGGATATCAGGAGAAAGAGGCTTTGATGAGATCGGTAATCTGCATGTTCGACTCCGGATATACATTGCCACAGGGGCGCGAGGTAATAAACTATTATTATCCTTTGCAATATGGAATCGATGGTATCACTGAAATTTGCATTAAACATATTTCTGAAGTTGCCGGTCATCCGGAAATGGACCGCCTCTATTTTTACCATGCCGTCATCATAATGCTGCAGGGAATAAAATCATGGATACTTAACTATGCGGAAGAGGCGCGTTTCCTTGCTTCCATTGAGAAAGAAGATAAACAGAAATCGGAATATACGGATATGGCAGATCGCCTTGTCTGGCTGTCATCAAATCCTCCACGTTCCTTCCATGATGCTCTTCAGATGATCTGGATCTGGCATGTGGCGGTGTTGAATGAAGATGCTATCTCCGGACTCTCGCCTGGTCGTGTAGGAAAGGTCTTATATCCATTCTGGAAACGTGACATAGAAAAAGGAATCCTGGATCGGGACAAGAGCCTGGAGCTCCTCGAATGTATGCGCATCAAGTTTACTGAGATCGACTGTTTTGCCTCCATGGGTGTTGTCGGCGGTGTTCTTTCAGGAAACACTTTCAACAACCTTTGTATCGGTGGATTAAACAATGACGGTACCTCGGCGGCAAACGAGCTGGAAATGTTGATCCTGCATGCGGGCATCACCTGTGATACTCCGCAACCTACTCTTTCCCTGCTTTATGATGAAAAACTTCCGGAAGAATTTCTCCTTAAAGGTATCGAATGTACAAAGATCGGAACCGGTTATCCTGCATGGATCAACAATACGGTTGCGATGGAATTCCTTCTGAATAATTATGCCCATGAGGGGATGGCACTTGAAGAAGCGCGTGCCTGGTCGATCGGCGGCTGCCTCGAAACATCTCCCGGAAGCTGGATGCCGCTGACCCTTGACGGAGTGATTCACAGGATTCCGGGCGGATCGGCGCCGGCTACAAGTGTCGGTGTACATTTTCTGTCGTTGCCGAAAATCCTTGAAATTACACTTTTCGATGGCATGGATATGAGAAGCGGAGAACGGATTTTTCCCGCCCACGGCTTAAAACTGGAAACTTATGAGGAGGTTTGGAAAGCTTTCAGGGATTATTTTACAAGAGCCGTTCATGTCCTTGCCCTTACCAACAACATCCAGCATGATGCCTGGAGAAAGATTTCCCCGTCTATCGTAAATTCCATGCTAAAGCCGGATTGCCTGGAAAAAGGAAAGGACATTGGACAGATGGGATCAAGGTTCAACACTACTTTCAATATCGAGAGTTGTGGCACAACCAACCTGGTCAATTCCCTGGCGTCACTGAAGAAGAATGTTTACGGAGAAAAACAATTCAGCCTGGATGAATACCGGAAAGCGATCCTGGCAAACTTCGGATATAAAACAGCAAAAGAGACCGGTTCCTATTCTCTCCTCGACCAGGTTCCTACGGATGATTATCACCAGTGGAAGAAGATTCATAAGTTAAGCCGTGAGGCTCCGAAGTTCGGTAACGACAATGGCTTTGTGGATACAATCCTGAAAGAATGGGAAGAATGGTTTTGCAAAATGGCTCATCAGTACCGTTCGTTATATAATCAGCCGATGTATGCCTGCCAGATATCTGTTTCAACCCACGGACCGATGGGTGCAGTAACGCTCGCCACACCCGACGGACGTTTATGCGGGACAACTTTTTCCGATGGTTCCGTATCTGCATACCCGGGGACCGACAGGAATGGACCTTATGCATTGTTTAACTCCGCCACATGCTGGAATCATTCAATGTCACAAAATTCCCAACTGAATATGAAGATCCATCCTTCAGTCGTCAGAGGAAGGGAGGGATCAAGGAAATTTCTGGAATTGATACGGGCATACATGCGGAAAGGGGGATTTCATGTTCAGTTCAATATCGTAGATTCCCGTATGCTTCGTGAAGCGCAGGCAGATCCCGATAAATATCGCAGTCTGTTGGTTCGTGTTGCAGGTTTTACACAGTACTGGGTTGAACTTGGGAAACAAATCCAGGACGAGGTGATCGCGAGAACGGAGTACGAAGAATTATAATAAAATGCAGGAATTGTCCATGAAACCTGGAACCTGAAACCTGAAACAACAATTGCTTAGCAATTATAACCACAAGAAATAAATATATGAACACCTGTAATGATTGTAAGTTTTATTTGCCGGTTGATGTCTTTCAGGGAATCTGTAAGATCGGCAAGCAAAAGATCAGCCCCGATGATCTGTTTTGTGATAAAGCGGAAAAGATTCCTAAGTGCAAGTTTTGTTCCAGGTATCATTCCGAGAAGGATTATCTTGGAAGATGTATGGAGTCTACCATGGCTTACCCGGATATGATCGCTGCAAAATGTGCCGACTTTGAATGGTACAGGCAAAACTAAACGGCGGCTATATCTTCGATATCCAGGGTTTTTCTGTTCACGACGGACCCGGGTGCCGCACCCTGATCTTCTTTAAAGGCTGCTCACTTCACTGTTTGTGGTGTTCAAATCCTGAAGGGATTTCTCCGCTACCTGAACTTCTGTATAACGTTGGAAAATGTAATTACGACCTGCTTTGCCTTGAGTCCTGCCCGGTCGGAGCAATCAGTATGGATGAGGAATCGCTCCATTCCGATTACAGTAAATGTCAGGATTGTACAACCTATGATTGTACGCGGGTTTGCTGCACCGGGGCGCTTCAACTTGGGGGATATTTCATTACAACAGCTGAGCTGTACTCAAAGATACAGCGTGACCGTCAGTATTGGGGTGATAAAGGTGGAATAACGCTTACAGGTGGAGAACCTTTTTGCCAACCGGAGTTTACAATGGAGCTTCTGAAGAAAAGTTATGACGGATTCATTCATACAGCAGTCGAAACTTGTGGAAATGTCGCATGGAAAAACATCGAATCTTCACTTCCATTCCTCGATTGGATATTCTTTGATCTTAAACAAATGGATCGTGTGATACATCAAAATACCACCGGACAATCAAACGACCTTATCCTTGAAAATGCCAGACGGTTAGCCGGAGTCTTTCGGGGACGCCTGGTTTTCCGGATGCCGGTAATTCCGGGATTAAACGGAAATCCGGATCATATTCTAAAGACAGCTGGGTTTATCAAGTCGACAGGACGTAATGAGATCAACATCCTCCCTGTGCATCATCTTGGAAGGGAGAAATATCCACTCATTGGTTGGACATATTCGCCTGATTCTTCCCGGATCCCGACTGCCGTGGAGATGCAGAAAATACAATCTGTCTTTACCGGTGAAGGGATACAATGCTACATAGGCAGTGAGACTCCATTCTGATCTGATTGTTCAGAAATGAAACCCGAACTGAATCGAATAACGGAATCCAAGTCCAAATCTGGCCCGATATCCGGTATTTATTGATCCGTCCCATTTTATCAGGTAGCCGAGTACCGGAAACTTTGATAATAATTCAGCAATGATTTCTTTGTCGAGTTCGGACATCTGGCTGGGATCTAGGTTCCCTTCAATGTTTGCCGATCCCGAATATAATGTTATGGAAGGACCGAACAATAAGAGATCTACTGAAAACCTTTTCCAGAAAATGAACTGATACCCCAGCGCCATTCCAAGATTGACAATATCAAAACCGGCTTTAATTTTCCCATCTTGTATAACCGGAGTGTTAAGAATTTCAAAATTGTTTGTAAACGAATAATGATAATAAGAAGCATAAGGTCCGATATACACGCCGTCAGGGGCAGGCCGGGTATTGCGCGGGAACAGGTAAAACCGGTAATCGAATGCTAAATTAAGACCAAATCTGTTCCTGCTGTTCAGGTAAAGAACGGAGGCAATTGTATCCCTGAAAAGCCTTGGAAATTGAAGGAGACCTAGTTGAATTGCGAACGATTGCCTGGAATTTACCATTCTTTCATAAGAGAGTGTAATATTATTCACCGAACTCCATAAGAGCATAGGAATCGGATTGATTTTCAAAACATTCTTATGATAAGGTTTTAATGGTATTTGCTGAGTTTCAATACTATCCCTCTTTTGGCCTGAAAGCAGAAAGGGGAATGCAAACAAAACGAATAAGACGCAAAAAAATCTTGCTCCGAACATTTTTCAGACTTTATAACACCGGATCAGTAAACTTTTCCAAGTCGGAAAATCAGACCTCCCGTGAAACCAAACTGAACAAGGGTTGAATAAAGAGTGACACCTCCACCCGGACCGCCGCTGCCAGCATAAAACATAAAACCTGCAGCCTGGATGGGTAGATACATCTGTGCCTGAAGACGAATACCAATGTGCTTCGCAAAATATATTTTTGCTCCTGCATTAATCCCGACAGAAAAGAACCAATAATAATTTTCAGAGCTTTTCGGAGAGAATAAAACCCCTCCAACATTACCTGCCACAAAAGGAGAAACAAACTTATTGACCCGGAAATTTTTTGTAGCGCCAATCTGAAAATAATTGATACTTAAAGGAACTACACGGTTTGTGTAATCTATCATAGATACATCTCCTTTGGTATCACTGCGGTTGTATATCAGGTCGAGATCCATGACCCTGCTGAAGCCGATACTGATCATCCCTCCATATTGACCATTCCCGCGGAAATAAATACTGCCGTTTGAGGCATTCCATGTCCCCGGAAAAACATATCCCCCGAATGGTGTGATTTCCACTGTCTGGGCAAATAAAACAACGGGGGCAAGAAAAATACACAGGATAAATAAAATTCTCTTCATGGTTTTAGATTTAGATTCTTTGTAAAAATAAAAAAATTCTTAACGATATAAATTTTTGATGGCAAAGCAAATTCATTATTTTCTAATTTTAACAAAAAACAACCCGAATGAAGAAACTACCGATTGTCACCATCACATCATGGAATTCCATTCTTCTTGGATCCGTCATATTCACGGCTTTTGTTGTTCCCTGCCTTCCGGTTTCCTGGCAATCCACACTTTTTAAACTCGGTTTCACTTTAATTTATCTCTCTGCAGTTTTTTCCCTTGATAAACACCAACGAATAATTCTTTTCCTTTCTCTCATTTCAGTCATCATGGAATGGTTATCAACCGTGTTAAATCTCAGGATAATTCTCGGCATCACCAGAACCATGAAAATATTATTCTTCTCCTTCATCGTATTTTCAATGATCAGGCAAATTGCAACTTCTTCAACCGTTACTTCCAAAGTCATCTTGGAAGCGATCACCGGATACCTTTTATTAGGTATTGTTTATACCATGTTTATTTCGATAATTATGCAATATGATCCGGCGGCGTTCAACCTTCCATCAATATCTCCAGGTAACATAGATGATGGATCACGGCTAAGTCAACCTTTTTATTTTACCTATGTTACTCTGGCGACTGTTGGGTACGGCGACATAATACCTGTCAAACCTTATGCACGTTCGCTGGCTACATGGATCAGTATTTCCGGTCAGTTGTATGTTGCTATCATCATTGCCTTACTGGTTGGGAAATATACGATGAGGAATAGTAATCAAGGACACCCGGAAAAATAAAAGTGATTGGAAATAAATGGAATATTGTTGATAAATGAGGAAAAATCTCCTCCCGTAATGCGTAAAGCGGTTGTTTATGTGAAAAACTTTTTTGACTTTTGTTGTACCATTTCTTTTCCTAAACATATATAAATCATAGCAATATGAAAGCTACTCCCATCAACTACGAAGTCGTGAAGCGCCATATTCAGGAAAGTAAGATCCGGAACATTGGAAAGGCCACTATCAGAGAGATAAAGCGCCTGATCAACGGTATTGAAAGGGAGACAGGGGAAAAGTTTATAAGGATGGAAATGGGAGTTCCGGGTCTGGATCCTCCACAAGTAGGAATTCAGGCAGAGATTGATGCCCTGAACTCAGGTGTCGCCTGCGTTTACCCAGAGATTGAAGGCACACCGGTCCTGAAAAAGGAGGCATCCCGTTTCGTGAAACTTTTTTTGGGCATCGATGTCAATGAAGCGCACTGTGTCCCGACCGTCGGTTCCATGCAGGGAAGCTTCGCCGCATTTCTTACCCTCTCAAGGATGCATAAAGAAAAAGATACAACGCTTTTCATCGATCCTGGATTTCCTGTGCACAGGCAACAACACATTGTCCTTGGCCTTAAATACGAATCTTTTGATGTTTACAACTACCGGGGAGAGAAGTTGAAGGAAAAGCTGGAATCCTATTTAAAAAAAGGGAATATCCATTCTATCCTATATTCAAATCCAAATAATCCTTCCTGGGTTTGCCTTACCGACAAGGAACTCCGGATTATCGGCAACTTGGCTAATAAATACAATGTCGTGATCCTTGAAGACCTTGCTTATATTGCTATGGACTTCCGTAAGAATTATTCAAGACCGGGTATCCCTCCCCATCAGCCGACAGTCGCAAACTATACAAATAACTATATCCTGCTCATCTCAAGTTCCAAAGCCTTTAGCTATGCCGGACAACGGATAGGAATAATGATCGTTTCCGACACTGTTTTTGATACCAAATCTCCCGACCTGCTAAGGTATTTCACAACCGATCTTCTTGGCAGGGCTCTGATCTATGGAACTGTATACGCTCTCAGCGCAGGCACATCACATTCTGCCCAGTACGCCCTGGCCGCCATGCTTAAAGCCGTAAACGACGGCACATATAATTTTGTGGATGTGGTCAAAGAATATGGGGAAAAGGCCAAGATCATGAAAAAACTTTTCACAGAGAACGGATTCAAAATCGTTTATGATAAGGATGAGGATGATCCCATCGCGGATGGATTTTATTTTACCGTTTCCTATGATGGGTTCACGGGTGAAGAACTCATCGAGGAGTTATTCTACTATGGAATCAGCGCCATTGCCCTTACCATCACAGGAAGTGAACGTAAAGAAGGTATCCGCGCCTGCGTCTCCCTGGTCAGACGACCCCAGTTCCCCGCCCTCGAGTACAGGCTCAAGAAATTTCACGAGCAACATCCGCTGGCCACATAGTCCTCAGTCCTCAGTCCACAGTCATGACGTCATTATTCATTAGTAATTGATTATTAGTAATTTGCCAGTTATCCTGCATCCTGTAACTTGCTCCAATTTATTAACAATTTTCATAAAGTTATTAACAATTCCCCGTTGACAAAAACCCGGAATCCGTGGTGTTATAAAAAGATGAAGTCCTAATATTTGTATCCGCTTGAAGGCTGATGGATTCAATGAAAACAATACTTTCCGTTTTGTATGGTTTTGTATTGCTCGGATTTTATACATATCCCAGCGATTTATATGTGGATGAGCGCACCAGTACCGAGGTTTTCTTTAATCTTACAGATAAAATGTTCCCCGAGAACTGGTATAGTAAAAAGATCAATGCAACGGCAAAACCCCTCGACAAATCCGAACGCCAGCGAATGATCGATATTCTTGATCGCTCTTTTGACAAATACCCGGAAAATGTTCTGAGAAACAATCTTGACCGTGTATATGCCCTCAAAAGCCTGAAATTCTATGATATCCCCTATGGCGGAACCAATGCCAGAAATACGATCTATCTTTCCGATAATGCTTCGAATCCAAATTTTACTGATAGCTTTATTGAAGGTGTCTTCCATCATGAATTTTCCAGTATTCTTTTGCGCTCCTTTCCCTCTTATTTAAATGGTCAGGTATGGAAAAACGTTAATCCTAAAAGTTTTAAATACGGGAATGGTGGCGTAAATGCCATTCGGAGTGGGGAGGCTTCTCTGAATTTTGATCCATCCTTGTTTGAAAAAGGATTCCTGAGCAAGTATTCCGAATCTGCACTCGAAGAGGATATTAATGTTTTTGCCCAGAACCTTTTCACAGGAGGAACAAATTTCTGGACCATTGTTGATCAAAATCCCCGGATCCGTTCAAAAGCAACTATCCTTATATCATTCTACCACCGTATCGATCCGACCTTCACGGAGGATTATTTCCGTTATCCGGGACAGCGGTACACAAGCAGGTAAAAGTTAAGTCAATAAGTCATTGGTCATTAAGTCATTTTATTTCGCTATTTCGCTATTTGAATCTGTCTGCCGACTAAATTAATTCTGTTCTAAATTAGACTTCTCTGTGAATTTAGTAACAAACTCTTGCCCGGGTTTTAAAGAAATTTCTGTAATTTCGTCGGCCTATTTGCAGTACTTAAATAATCTTTTCAGATATGGCTAAAATCAAGGGTGATATTGTAATCAATACTGAACGATGTAAAGGTTGTGAGGTCTGTGTTGCTTCGTGTAATTTTTCCGTAATCGCTATGGCAAAAGAGGTGAACAGCAAAGGTTATCACTTTGCAATCAAAGTAAACGATGAATGTACAGGCTGCACCAATTGTGCATTGGTATGCCCCGACGGTGTCATAACCGTTTACAGAGCTAAAATTTGACCACCGGATAAAAAATTAAAAATCAGATATAATGGGTGAACTAAGATTAATGAAGGGCAACGAAGCCGTCGCCGAAGCAGCTATTCGGGCAGGTTGCGACGGGTATTTCGGATACCCTATCACACCTCAGTCGGAAGTCATGGAATATCTAATGGCAGAGAAACCACAAGAAAGGACTGGGATGATAGTGCTTCAGGCAGAAAGTGAAGTCGCCTCCATCAATATGGTTTATGGAGCTGCGGGAACAGGAAAGATGGCGATCACATCCTCATCCAGCCCCGGAATCAGCCTCATGCAGGAGGGTATCAGCTATATGGCAGGAGCTGAATTACCTGCACTGATCGTGAACGTCACACGTGGTGGTCCAGGACTTGGCACCATCCAGCCGTCACAGGCCGACTATTTCCAGGCTGTCAAAGGTGGTGGTCACGGCGATTATAAGGTAATCGTACTTGCCCCGGCCTCAGTTCAGGAGATGTGCGACCACGTGAAACTTGGTTTCGATCTGGCATTCAAATATCGTAATCCCGCCATGATCCTATCCGACGGAGCTATCGGACAAATGATGGAAAAAGTCGTGCTGTTTGACCAGATCCCGCGTCGCACCGACGAAGAGGTGATCAAACAATGTCCCTGGGCCGCCACCGGAAAACCTAAAGACCGCGAACACATCATCATTACATCCCTCGACCTTGACCCCGCCGGTCAGGAACGCGTAAACCTAAAACTCCAGGCCAAGTATAAAAAAATGGAGGAGAATGAAGTCCGCTTTGAGAAAATCCAGTGTGATGATGCCGAGTACCTGTTCGTTGCCTTTGGCCTTTCTGCCCGTATTTGCCAGAAAGCGCTCGACATCGCCCGTGTCAAAGGGATCAAGGTCGGCCTTTTCCGCCCCATTACCCTCTTCCCTTTCCCTTCCATGCAAATTGCGGAACTTGGGAAAAAAGTCAAGGGAATGCTGGTTGTTGAAATGAATGCCGGACAGATGATCGAAGATGTTAGGTTATCCACAGGTTCTTCAGTTAAGGTCGATCATTATGGACGGTTCGGTGGAATTATCCCTACACCCGATGAAGTGGTAAGAGTATTGGAAAAACAAATAATTGGAGGTTGATATGGAAGAACAGTTTGCAAAAACCGAAATCAGAAAACCAGAGAATATCGTCTATAAAAAGACCGATCTTCTTGTCGACTGCCCATTAAGCTATTGTCCGGGTTGCGGACATGGCGTTGTTCATCGGATGCTCATGGAAACAATTGAAGAACTTGGAGCCCAGGATAATACTATTGGCATTTCACCGGTTGGTTGCTCCGTCCTGGCCTATGATTTTTTGAATATCGATATGCTCGGCGCTGCCCACGGCCGTGCTCCTGCTCTGGCTACGGCAATTAAACGTCTCTGGCCAAACCGATATGTATTCACTTACCAGGGTGATGGGGATCTCGCGGCTATCGGAACCGCGGAAACAATACATGCCTGTAACCGGGGTGAAAACTTTACGATCATTTTTATCAATAATGGAATTTATGGAATGACCGGTGGACAGATGGCTCCGACCACCCTGCCGGGGATGCGTACATCAACCTCTCCATATGGCCGTGACGTTGCCACAATGGGAAATCCACTAAAGATTACCGAACTCATTGCAAACCTGCCAGGCGTTTATTACGTCACACGCCAGTCTGTATATACTCCCTCTGCAGTCAGGAAGACCAAAAAAGCCCTTAAGAAAGCCTTCGACATTCAGAAAGAGAAGAAGGGTCTCACTTTCATTGAGGTGGTCTCCAATTGTAATTCAGGATGGAAGATGACCCCGGTCCAGGCCAATAAATGGATGGAGGAAAATATGTTCCCCTTTTATCCGCTGGGAGACATCAAAATAGATGGAAAGCTGGTGGAGAAGAAGGAAGAAGCAGCCAAAAGTGAAGAATGACGAGTGACGAATGAATTTTAGATTTGCAATTTAAATTTTAGATTTAAAGATTCCCAATGACTTAATGACTTAATGACCTAATGACCTGATATATGACTGAAGAAATCATCATCGCCGGATTCGGAGGACAAGGAGTTCTCTCCATGGGAAAAATTCTTGCCTATTCCGGCGTAATGCAGAATAAAGAGGTAAGCTGGATGCCATCCTATGGTCCGGAAATGCGGGGCGGCACAGCCAATGTAACGGTGATCATCAGTGATGAACGGATCAGCTCTCCTATCCTGAATTCATACGACACCGCCATTATCCTTAACCAGCAATCGATGGATAAGTTTGAAAAAACGGTTAAACCTGGTGGATTGTTGATCTATGATCCAAACGGCATCACACGCCATCCCGAACGGAAAGACATCAACATCTATTCAATTGAAGCCGCTGACGAAGCCGGGAAGCTGGGACTTTCCAAAATATTCAACATGATTGTACTTGGCGGCTTCCTGAAGCTTAAGCCCCTGGTGGCGACTGAGTATTTACACAAAGGACTGGTAAAATCGTTACCTGCCCGTCATCATAAGTTGATTCCCGATAACGAGAAAGCTGTTGAGATTGGCAAAGATTTGCTCAAAGCTGTCCATCTTTTGAACTGACATTCCGGATTGACCAAACTTGTCCGCCTGTCCGCCTGTCCACCTGATTATCTTAATTTATCTATCCCTTGAAACCATCCCACACCGATTTCCTTAAAGATTTCCTGGAGGAAAAATTTTTGGAATATAACACCCCTTCTTTCATAGAGACTGATCCTATCGCGATTCCCCATTCTTTAAATAAAAAGGAGGATATCGAGATTGCCGCATTCCTCACTGCCACGATTGCCTGGGGAAACAGGAAAAGTATTCTCCGGGATTCATGGCATTTGCTTCAAATGATGGACAACCGCCCCAACTACTTTCTCCATGAGGCATCTGAAAAAGAGATGAAACAATTTAACAGGTTTGTCCACCGTACTTTCAACGGAACCGACTGCCGGTTTTTCCTGGAATCGTTAAGAAATATCTATAGGAACCACGGCGGACTTGAAACACAATTTCAAAAGATAAACCGGATCGGGGTAAAGGAGAGCATCATGGCATTCAGGGATACATTCCTTGAGCTGCCGCATCAGAAACATGTTGAAAAACATCTTTCAGATCCTTCGAAAGGCTCACCGGCCAAGCGCCTTAACCTCTTTCTCCGCTGGATGGTACGCAAAGATGCCGGCGGTGTAGATTTCGGATTGTGGAAAAAGGTAAAGGCCTCAGAACTCATTTGTCC
>Ga0172370_10001215_pt1 | contig 39950 bp, 24 predicted proteins | sample LakKiv5m_FD_114538 | JGI IMG/M metagenome (GOLD analysis project Ga0172370, IMG submission 114538) | Freshwater microbial communities from Kabuno Bay, South-Kivu, Congo - kab_022012_11.5m | ecosystem: Environmental > Aquatic > Freshwater > Lake | place: Democratic Republic of the Congo...
GAGGTGGTCATCGACCACGCGATCGACGCGGCCGTGAACGACGGGCGGTTCCGACCGGTCGAAGCCGCCGAGTTGCCCGAGATCGAGATCGAGATCTCCATCCTCACGCCGCCGCACCCGGTGACGTCCTACGATGACATCCGCGTGGGCACTGACGGCGTGGTCATCGACAAGGACGGGCGCCGCGCGGTGTTCCTGCCGCAGGTGGCCCCCGAGCAGGGCTGGGGCCTGCCCGAGATGTTGACGCACCTGGCGCACAAGGCCGGCCTGCCCGCCGACGCGTGGAAGGAGGGCGCGCGCTTCGACGTGTTCCAGGCCATCGTGTTCGACGAGGCGCAGGTCGGGCTCCGGCCGCACCGGCAGGTTCCGTCGACCCATGACTGAGCCCGAGACACCGGCCCTCCGTCGCCTGCCGCTCCTGGCCGCGCCCGTCGCGCTGGGGCTGTTCTCGATGGCGGCCCAGGCCGTGCTGTTCCGCATTCACCTGACGTCGTTCGGCGGCCACGAGCTGGGGTTCGGCGTCTTCCTGGCGTCGTGGCTGGCTTGGGTGGGGGTGGGAGCGGCCCTCGCGCGGGCGTGGCCGCGGGCCGTCGACCGGTTGGGCACGCGCCTGTCGCTCGCCGTGGCGCTCTACCCGCTGCCGGCCTTCCTGCAGGCGTTGCTGCTGGCGCGGCTGCGCGAGCTTTCGGGGGTTGCCGCGTTCGAGCTGGTGCCGGTCGACGCCCTGGCTCTCGCGACCGTACTCGCCAACGCGCCCCTTTCGCTGGCTACGGGCTTCCTCTTCCCCGTCGCGTGCCGGGCCACCGAGCGTGCGGCGGGCGCCTCGTCGGTCGCGCGCGTCTACGTGCTCGAGGCCCTGGGCGGGATCGTCGGCGGCGTCGGGACCACGGTGGCCCTGGCGGGCGGAGGCGATCCAGGCGCGGTGCTGGTTGCGGCCGCGGCCCTGGCGACCGTGCCCCTGGCGCTGGAGGGCCGCGCGCGGTGGCCGTCCGTGCTGCCGCTGGCGGCGATGGTCGCGGCGACGGTCCTGGGGCTCGGTCCGTCCCTGGCGCGCTGGGAGGTCGCGGCGCGCTGGGAGCGCCTGCTGCCGGGCGCCCGACTGGAAGCGGTCGTACAGGGGCGCGAGGGCGAGATCGTGGAGGGCAGCCGGGGCCCGCAGCACGTGATCGTGCGCCAGGGGCGGATCGCGGCCGCCTTCCCCGATCAGCAGGGGTACGGTCGATGGGCGGCGCTGTTGCTGGCCCAGAACCCCGGGGCCACGCGGTTCCTGCTGCTCGGAGAGGCAGCTCCGGGCGTGGCGCTGGCCCTGCTCTCGCTCCCCGATGTGCGGGCCGTGGACTTGGCCGAGCCGGACCAGGCCTACCTCCAGGCGTGTTGGCGCGGCGCGGGGAAGGGGCCCGCCGACGACGCGCGCCTCCGCGTGATCGAGGGAGACGTCCGCGCGGAGTTGGCTCGCGAGCCGGGTCGCTGGGACGTCGTCGCCGTGCTGGCCGGCGACCCGACGACGCTGGTGGCCAATCGGTCGTACACGCGCGAGTTCCTGGCCGCGGCCCGGGCCGCCGTGGAGCCATCCGGGGTGGTCGCGCTGCGCTTCACGGGGGGCGAGAACTTCGTCGGTGACGAAGGCGCGGCGCTCGGCGGCGTGCTGCTCACGACGGCTCGTGCGGTGTTCGCCCGTGTGGCGCTGATGCCCGGCGACGACAGCGTCCTGTTCGCCTCGAACGGGCCCGGGCCCTCCGAGGAGGTGGCGACCCTCGTCGGCCGGCTGCGCGCGCGTCCCGGGGCGTCGAACCTCTTCCCGCCCGACGCGCTGGGTGCGCTCTTCCTGCCCGATCGTGTGCGGGCGGCCTACCAGCGGTACGCCTCGGCGGCCCTGGCCGGGCTGCCGTCCGAGAACCGCGACGACGCGCCCGTGGCGCACCTCGCGAGCCTGTTGCTGGCGAGCAAGCTCGGCGGGGCGTCGTTCTCGGGACTGGCCCGCGCGGAGGCGGCGGGCGGGGTGGCGCTCGCCGGTGGCGCGATCGTCGTGCTCGCCGCGCTGGTCGCCCTGGCGGCGCGGGTGGGGCGCGCGGCTCCACGGCGGCGGCGCTTGGCGTCGGCGGTGCTGGCGGGCGTCGCCGGCTTCACGGGGATGGGTGCCAGCCTCGTGCTGCTCGACGCCTTCCAGGTGAGGCACGGCACGATCTACCTGCACGTGGGCCTGCTGTCGGCGGCCTATATGAGCGGCCTGACGGTGGGCGGCGCCCTGGGCTTGCGCCTGGCCAGGAGCCCGCGGCGGCTCGCGCGCTTCCTTCCCACCCTCGCGCTGGCGCTGGCCCTCGCCGCCGCGCGCGTGGCGCTCCCGACGGCCACGGCGCCCGTCCTGACGGCGCTCCTGGCGCTGGTCGGAGCCGCCTCGGGCCTGCTGATCCCGCAGGGCGCCCGCCTCGCGCTGGCGGACGAGCGCGCGCCCGGGGAGGGAGCGGCGCGCGTCGAGGCGTGGGACCACGTGGGCGCGGCGCTCGCCGGGGGCGTTTTCGCGTTCTGGTGGGTGCCCGTGCTCGGCCTCACGCACTCGCTCGACCTGCTCGCGGCGCTCGCGGCCGCCACGGTGCTGCTCGGCGCGATCGATCTGCTGCCGATCGGGCGCCCGACCGCCGGCCCGTGCGTGCCCACCGCGGCGTGGCTCGCGGTCTTCCTGGTGCTGGTGCTCGGCCTCGCCCGGCAACGGTTGCGCTCGGCCGAGGACGACGTCCGCCCCGCGCTGCCGACCGCCGTCGTCGGTGCGTTGGCCGGGGACGAGCGCGCGGCGTGTCCACCGGAGCGCGGGTGGTGCTCGCTGTCCGGCGCCGGCCAGGGGCCCGCCGGGTACCTGGTGTCGTCCCGCGTGTTTGCTCCCGACGTGGTCGGTTACGCAGGGGCGGTGAACGTGGTCGCCCGCCTCGATCCCGACGGGACGGTCCGGCGGGTCGCGTTCGGGGCCGATCACGAGACCCCCACCTATCGTGACGCGGTCGTCGCCGGTGCGCAGCGCTGGGAGGGGTTCGCGCCGTTCGCCGACTCACCCGTGCAGGTGGAGGCCGTGACGGGCGCGACGGTCACGTCCGAGGCGGTGACGCTGGCGCTCCGGACGTCCGCGCGGCGCCTGTTCGCCGAGGAGCTCGGGCTCCCGGTGGCGGTCGGCGGCGAGATGTCCCCGACACCCGTGCGCGTCGAGACGCTCGGTCTGTCCCTGGCCCTGCTGGCCGCCGTCGCCCTTGCGGTGCGCCCCGCCAGGCGCCTCCGCCGCGCCGTTCTGGCGTTGGTGGCGGTCGGCCTCGGCCTTGCCCTCAATGTCCAGGTTTCGATCGAGCCGCTGGCGGGCCTGCTGGAGGGGCGTTGGCCGCCTCCTGCGACGGGCTTCCCCTTCCTGCTGGTGGTCGGCGTGGGGCTGCTCGTGGCGGCCTTCGGCAACGTGTACTGCGGGCATGCCTGCCCGTTCGGGGCGTTGCAGGAGACGCTGCACGACCTGAACCCCTGGCGCGTGCGCCCTGACGCCTCCTCGTGGCGGGGGCTGCGGGCCGGCAAGTACGTGCTGGCCGCGCTGCTGGTGCTCGCGTTCCTGGCGACCGGCGATCGCGCGGTGCTCACCGCCGATCCGCTGGTCGGGCTATGGCGGCTCGACGCGCCGGCGGTGGCCCTGGCGCTGGCGGGAGTGGCGTTGGTCCTGGCAGCCTTCGTGCCGCGCTTCTTCTGCCGCGCGCTCTGTCCGACCGGCGCGCTGCTCGCGGTGCTCGGCGCGTGGCGCCCCCTCGCGCGCTGGAGTCGCCCGAAGGCCGTCGGCCGCTGCGATCTCGGCGTGAGCGCGGCCTCTGACCTCGACTGCGTGCGCTGCGATCGTTGCCTTCACGTCGCGGCGCCCCCCGCGCCCCGGCTGCGGCCCGCGCCGACCTGGAACCCCCTGCGCCTGGCCGCCCTTGCGCTCGTGCTCGCCTTCGTCGGGCTGGTCATCGCGCTCGCGCTGCGCTCCACGGCGTCCCTGCCCTCCGGGCGTGACTTCCGCCGCGTGGACGAGGTCCGGCTGCGGGCGCTCCTCGACGCTGGCGAGCTGTCGGGCCACAGGGCCCTCTACTGGAAGCCCGCGACGTCACCGCCGACGCCCCTCGACCCCGGACCTTCCGTCCGCTAGAATGCCGCCACACGGCCCACCGGGGAGCCCACGATGTCCGTCGTCCGTCTCCGCGCCCTGTTTCTGGTGACCGGCCTCGTCCTCGGGGCCTGCGCGTGCTCGTCCCCGGGGAGCGACGATGCCCCGGAGGTCGACGCGATCCTGGACACCGGCACCGACCCGGGCCCGGACGTCGACGCGGCCGACGCGGCCGAACCCCCGGCGCCGGAGTTCTTCACGACGCGCGTCGAGCAGGCGCAGGCCGGGCTGGCCAAGGGGGCCTGGGCGCGCTTCTCGCTCGAGCACGAGCCGCTGGCCGTCGACCCGAAGTACGCGCACGTCCTGGCGTTCTACCCCGAGGCTTTCCTGCCGCCCTGGAACGTGGGCCTGCCGTCGTTCGGGCCGCTGGTGCTCTTCTCCGACGACTTCGACGTGCTGGTCTTCTCGCCGGCCGATCACTTCTTCGACGCCCTGATCTCGTTCGAGGACGGCGCCATCCACTACGGCCTGTCCGGAGACGTGCAGGAGGTCCCCGCCGGCTATGAGCAGCGCTGGCTGAAGGTCGAAGGGCGCGGGCTCGCGGACACCATCCTGCGCTGGGGCGATGCCCTGCTCGCCGACCGCGGCCGCGGCCGCACCGATCGCTACGCCGACACGGGCCTGTCGCGCCTCGGCTACTGGACCGACAACGGCGCCGCCTACTACTACAAGACCGAGCCCGGCCTGACCGCCGAGCAGACGCTGCTCGCGGTGCGTGACGACGCCGTGGCGCGCGGCCTGCCGTACGGCTACGTCCAGCTCGACTCGTGGTGGTACCGGAAGGAGGACGTCGACGCGGTCTCGGGGCTCATCACCGGCGGCGTCACGGCCTGGGAGCCCCAGCCCTCGATGTTCCCCGACGGCCTGGCTGCGTTCCGCGAGCGCCTGGGGCTGCCGCTGATCGCTCACAACAAGTGGTTCGCGACCGAGAACTCGTACCTGGCCGAGCATCCCTTCGTCGTGGGCGACAAGTGCAGCCTGCCCCTCGATCGCGGGCCCTTCGACGAGTTCATGGCCAACTGCGTGGCCTGGGGCATCGAGACCTACGAGCAGGACTGGCTGTGGAACCAGTACTCCTACCTGCCCTGGTTGCGCGAGGGCCTGGGGCGCGCCGAGCGGTGGATGGACGACCTGACGGGCGCCGCCCTCGCCGCGGGACGCACGATGCAGGAGTGCATGCCGTCGGCCGCCCACCTGATGGACACTGTCGATCGCCCCGCGGTCACGACCATCCGCACGTCGACCGATTACAAGGCCGGCATCTCGAAGGAGACCTGGTGGCCCCAGTTCCACACCGTGAACCTGCTCGCCTACGCGGTGGGGCTCCTGCCGTTCAAGGACAACTTCCAGTCGGGTGAGAAGCACGGCCGGGCCGAGGCGCTCATCTCGACGCTCAGCGCCGGCATGGTGGGTCCGAGCGACGCGATCGGTGCCGCGGTCCCCGAGGTCTTGCAGGCCACCTGCCGCAGCGACGGCCTGTTGCTGAAGCCCGATCGCCCCGCATTCCCGCTCGACGCCATGTTCCTGCCGCACCAGCGGCCCTACACCGTGAGCACGTTCTCGCGAATCGCCGGTACCACGTGGCGGTACGTGGCGGCCTTCCACCTGGCCAGCGCCCACCCCGAGCGCACCGCCATGGACAAGACCTGGGCGGCGCTCTCGTACACCGGTCGCGACGTGGGCGGCATGTTCGTGTTCCCCGAGCAGGTGACCGACTGGACGCTGGGCCTGGCCGAGGTGGGCCTCTCACCGGGCGAGCGCACGGTGGTCTACGATTGGCAGGCCGGCACGGCTGGCGAGATCGGGGGCGTCGCGGGGCTCCAGGTGCCGCTCGACCTCCCGCCCGCCGAGCACCTGTACGGCCTCAGCTACGTGGTGCTGGCCCCGGTCCTCCCGAACGACCTGGCCCTGATCGGCGAGCCGGCCAAGTACGTGACCGTCGCCGACCGGCGCTTCCTGTCCGTCGAAGCGCGGCCGGACGCCATCGACGTTCGGCTGGCGGGCGTGCCCGGCGAGGTCGTGACGCTGCTGGCCTGGGATGCCCGCGAAGGGCGCCTGCTGCCCACGGTGACGGCCACGATCGGTGCCGACGGTACGGTGCGCGCGTCCGTGGGGCGTTCGGTCGGCCAGTAGGGGTCGGTCTTACGATCTTGACGATCTTGGGGGACGGAGTTACGATTTTAACTCGTCGATGAGGTTGACGGCGTACGTGGTCTTCCGCACGCGCGCCTTGCGGGGCGTCGATTCCTGCGTCTCGACGGTCACCCACTGCTCGATCGACGGCAGGCGCTCGACCAGCTCGCGATAGCTGGACTCCTGCTCGTGCGCCTTCTCGACCGAGCGTGCGTACCACCGGCTCACCACGGCTGCGGGGGCCTTCAGGTGCGCCGCGACCTCGGCCTGCGTCCCCCGGTACTCCTGCACCCACACGCGCGCCAACAGCTGACGGGCCAGCGTGGACGCGCGCTGCTTAGGTCGCTCGTCGAACGCGACACGCTCGACGCCCGCCACCTCGCACGCCAGGTCGACCAGCGCGTCGAGGGGAGGCCTCGTGGCCCGCACGTCGGCCCTCTTGCGCAGCGCGACCGGGACGGGCACCTTCGCCATGCTCCCGAGCACGTCGGCCACGAAGGCTTCGGTGCCCACGATGGGACCGCTGACGCGCGCCTCGGTGCGGAACGCTCGCGCCACTTCGCGCGCCGTCTCGAGCCACGTGTCGCCCGAGAGCACCGGAGAACGGCCGCCGCCGAGACCCTGGTCGACGAACGCGAGGTAGGCGGCGCGGGCAGCTGCGCGATCGGGAGCGAGCTGGTCGAGCACGAAGCCGGCGTCGAGCCACTCCGGGGCTGGCGCCTGCCCCGCGTAGAACCGGTGGCTCGTCCAGGTGCTCTCCTCCGGTCGCGCCACGACTCCCGCGCGCACCGGGTTCAGGTGCACGTAGCGGACGAGCTCGAGCAGGTAGGGATCCTGCTCCACGAGGATGGCCTTGAAGCGGTCGGCGAACACCGGCCCGAGCCGGCCCGCGCGGTGGTTCTTCCAGTTCGCGTACCCCACGTGGACGCGCTTGACCAGCCGCCACAGCGGCTCATCGCCCGCCCTCACCACCAGATGGACATGGTTCGACATGATGGCATACGCCAGCACCCGCGCGTCCGTGCGCCGGCTCGCCTCGGCCAGCAACGCGAGGTAGTGCGAACGCTCGTCGTCACCCTCGAGCAGCGGTTGGCGGTTCAACGCGCGCGAGATCAGGTGGAACACGCCTCCCGGTTGGTCGAGTCGCAGGCTTCGCATGGTGCGCTCCGAAGGAAGTGGCGAGACGAATGGTAACACCGTCCCCCAAGATCGTCAAGATCGTAAGACCGACCCCTTGATCTAGCTGGCCGTGATGATCTCGTGCATGCCGTGGATGATGCGGTCGCCCGAGGGCGTCCCGGACACGAACTGCGCCACGTGCACCTTCTGCGCCAGGTTCCGGAACAGGTCGCGCGTGAGCTTCGAGCCGAAGGGCAGGAACTCGTGGGCCGGGAGCTCGTACAGGTGCTGCGTGTTGCGGAACAGGAACTCGAGCTCGCGGCCGTGGAACGACATGACGGCGGTCCCGACCACCACCAGGTTGCCTTGCACCTCGTCGCGCACGAGCAGCGTCCGCTCGGACTCGATGGGCTCGCGGTGCAGGTGCGCGTACACGCCGAACGTCTCGGGCGGGCGCTTCAGGTCGTCGCGGTAGCGCAGATCGATGAACGTGACGATGCTCTGCTCGTCGGCGTAGAAGCGCCCCTTGTGGATGGCCTGGAACGGGAAGCGTTGGGGCGCCAGGTTGGTCTCGAGGAAGTCGTGGTACCCCACCGTGTCGACCGGCTGCCCGTTGATCGCGCCGGTCACCGAAGCGATGGGTAACGGCAGGATCCAGCGGAAGATCTCGTCGCCGAGGAGGGAGCGCTTGTCGAAGAGCACGCCGTTGCGGTTCGGCAGGTAGGGCGCGGCCTCGGAGCGGAAGGTCAGGTCGAGCTCGAGCCCGGCCCCCCGGTACACCACGTGGCTTCCGTCAACCTCCTCGGAGATGGAGCCCGCGCCGAAGCGCACGCGCTTGCCGTCCTGCTCGACATCGAGCTGGGCTCCCTTGAACTGTGCACGATGCTGGAGGCCCTGCCCATGAACCGTGAACGACCCCGCGCGGCTGCCCAGCACCCCCGTGCGCGAGAAGCACAGCGAGACGGGGCCCCCGTCGTGGATCAGCTCGAAGTACCAGTTCTCGAGCATGACGCGACCGATGACGTTCATGCGGGCTCCTCGATCGACGGGCGGGACTTCTTCAATATACACACCGCTTCGCACGCGAGCAATGGCGCGTCGGCGAAGTCAGGCCTCGGCCGAGTCGAAGCGTCGTGCCGAGTCGCGCGCGAACCGCACGGACTCGCGACCGGGGCGATGCACGGACCCCGACCAGCGGAAGCGGCTCTTCAGCTGGGCATCCATGGAGAGCTCGAGGCGCACGTCGACCGTGTCGCCCGGCACCACCGGCGTGGCGGGCAGGGGGAAGGCCATCTGCCCCCAGTGCGTGATCACGCCCGGCGCCGTCGAGAGCGTGACGCCGGCGCCGAGGTCGGCTTCGAACCAGCCCACCAGCGCGTGCAGCGTGCGCGCGGCCGTTACGGCCAGCCGCGCCTCGAACGTGAACGAGTCGGGCGCGTCGAGCAGCGCGAAGGTCACGAGCGTCGCGGGTGACGTGGCCAGCAGCTCGGGCTCGCACCGCACCACGTACGACGCCTGCGAGGCGAAGGGCAGGGCCGCGCGGAAGTCGAAGCCCCCCACGGGCTCCTCCCAGAACGTCACCTCGCGCCAGGCGGGCAGGGTGGCGGCGGCCAGGTGCAGCGAGATGGCTCGCGGCAGGGTGTCTCCCCCCGGGACGAGCAGGCGGCGCGCGTCCCGCAGCACCGGCTGCATCTCGTCGGTCACGAAGAAGTTGCCCATGCACTCGGTGATCAGCAGGTCGAAGGGCGGCTCGGCGGGCAGCGTGCGGGCGTCGGCCTGCACGAAGCGGATGCGCCCGTCGAGCCCGTTGGCGCGGGCCACGCTCTCCGCCACGCGGATCACGTCGTGAGGCTCGACGGCGACCACCTCGGCCCCCGCCCGCGCCGCCCACAGCGCCAGGATCCCTGTGCCGGTGCCCAGGTCGAGCACGCGCAGGCCCGGCCGCACGCGGGCCGTGACGGCGCGTTCGTAGCACGCCATGCGCTCGGCGTCGGCGAGCATCAGGCGGTGGTGGTTCAGGCCGATGAAGTGGCCGCGGCTCATTTCCGGGGGTCCAGCCAACCGTGCAGGTCGTCCGCGTGGAAGGGGCGCCACTCGGGCGTCTCGAGGCCCGACATCTCGAGCGCGTCGGCGTGGTACCAGGGCGACAGCGTCGAGTGCTTCAGGTTCGTGAGCACGTGGAAGTCCTGGGCGGGCATGAAGCTCTGACCGATCAGCAACAACGTGGTGCCGGACTCGTCGCGCGCCACGTCGAGGATGAGCACGGCGTGCCCTGGCGTGCCGCCCTGGACCAGCACGTCGCCGGGCTGCACGTCGGCGGGCTTGCGCGCGGGCAGGTCGGCCTGCAGGCTCTCGGAGCCCGCGTACGTGAAGATGAAGTCGAGGTAGGCGCGAAACGCGTCGTGGGTGGCGTCGACCGACCCGCCCGTGGTCCACTCGACGGCGCGTCCCTTCACCTTGAGCCGGTCGCCGGCCGCCCAGCGCGTCCAGGGCACGCGCGTCCCGTTCGTGAGCGAGAAGTCGATCTCGGCCGCGCGCCCCGCCGCCCACAGGTACTCGGCGCGCAGCCGGATGATGGCGTCGGCGCACTGCTGAAGATCGGTCTTGCCCACGTCGAGGTCGACCACCGCGGCGTGGACGACGCGCGACTTCTTCGGCTTGCCGTCGAAGAAGAACACGCCGGTGCCCGCGGGCTTCAGGGGCAGTCCCCGCAGCCAGGCGCAGAACGAGCCCGGGGCGCAGGGCACGCGCTTGAAGCCTTCGGGCGGGCGCAGGGCGGACTCCAGCGTACGGGGTACGACGGAGGTAGGCGCGATCCACGGGTAGGGCAGGGGACCCGCCGCGGAGAGCCCGGTCGGGAGCCCGAGCGCGAGCACGAACCCGAGCCAGGCGAGCGTCGCCCGGCGCGACGGCGTGTTCATGGTGCGACCCCTCGATTCGTGACGAGAAGCGTAGCGCATTGTGCAGGCCCGCGCCACGGCCAAACGCGCTCGCACGACTCTGCGATCTTGCCGAAGCGCCGCGAAGACCTTACTTTCTTGGCGCGCCGATCCCTGGAGGTTCGATGTCCGTGATCCCCGCTCCGCTGCTCCTCGCCCTCAGCCTCGCCGCCCTCGCGGGCGCGCCGCTGCTGTTCGCGCTGGGTCAGCGTCACCGTTCGATCCTGTGGTTCCTCGACGGGTTCGTCTTTCTGTCGCTCGGCGGCATCCTGCTCTTCGACGTGCTGCCCCACGCGCTCGTAGCGGGGGGCTGGGCCGCGGCGGTGGCCGCCGGCGTCGGCCTGGTGCTCCCCTTCGCGGCCGAACGTTCGGGCTGGAAGGCGCTCCGGAGCACCCACTCGGTCGTGATCCTGGTGGGCATGGTGGGCCTGGCCGTGCACTCGCTGATCGACGGCGTGGCGCTGTCCGGCGCCGGCTATCCTTCGCAGAGCGGCCTGCACAGCACGCTCGGCCTGGCGGTGCTGCTGCACAACCTGCCCGTGGGCGTGGTCATCTGGTGGATCGTGCGCCCCGCGTACGGCACGCTGTGGGCGGGCGCCGCGCTGGCGTTCACCGCGACCGCCACCGCGTTCGGCTACGGCCTGTCCGAGTCGCTGCTCGGCTTCCTGAACGGACCGGCGCGCGCAGGGTTCGAGGCGCTGGTCGGCGGTTCCCTGCTGCACGTCCTGGTGCACCGCCATGCCCCGGAAGACCACGCCCCGCGCCCCGCGTTCGCGAACCGCGTCGAGGGGCTGGGTGGCCTGGTCGGCGGCGTGTTGCTGCTCGGCCTGTTGGGCGCCGGCCACGCGGGGCACGTCGGTCACGCCCACGCTTCGGCCGACGGGGGCTTCGCGTCGATCCTGCTCGACCTCGCGCTCCTGAGCGCGCCGGCGCTGCTGCTCGGCTACACCATCGCCGGCGCCCTGGCCGCCTTCGTGCCCAAGGCGCCCTTCGCCTGGATGGGGCGCGGCGCGCCGCCGGTGCAGGCGCTGCGCGGCATGGCGTTCGGCCTGCCGCTCCCCATCTGCTCGTGTGGCGTCGTGCCCGTCTATCGCGGCCTGGTCGTCGGCGGTGTGCCGGCCGCGGCCGGGTTCGCCTTCCTGATCGCCACGCCCGAGCTGGGCGTCGACGCCATGATGCTCTCGGTGCCCCTGCTGGGCTGGCCCGTGGCCGTCGCGCGCGTCCTCGCCGCCGCCGCCGTCGCCCTGGGCGTTGGCTGGTTCGTGGGGCGCACCGTGCCGCCCGCGCCGGCCACCGACACCAGCCGTGACGCGCCCAGCCCCTGGGAGGGCCTGCCGTTCGCGCGGCGCGTCCTCGGCATGTTCCAGGTGGGGCTCGGCCACTCGGTGCGCGAGACGGGCCCCTGGATCCTCGTGGGCCTGCTGATCGCCGCGGCCATGGCGCCCATTCCCCTCGATCGGCTCCTCGACGGGCTCCCCTGGGGAGCCGACGTGCTGCTCTTCGCGCTGATCGGCATGCCACTCTACATCTGCGCCACGGGCTCGACGCCGCTCGCGGCCATCCTGCTGGCCAAGGGCCTGTCGCCGGGTGCGGGTATCGCCTTCCTGCTCACGGGTCCGGCCACCAACGCGACCACCTTCGGCGTCGTGGCGCAGCTGCACGATCGCAAGGTCGCCACGCGCTTCGCGTTGGCGGTGGCCGGCTTCTCGACGGCGGCCGGCCTGGTCGTCAACCTGGTGCTCCCCGCGACCTCGAAGCCGCCCGCCGTGGTCGCCGTCACCGAGCACGCTCATGGGCCGTTGGCCTGGGCCGCGTTCACCGTGCTCGCGGTGGCCTTCGGCGTCGCGGCGTTCACCGTGGGGCCGCGCCAGTTCATCCTCAGCATCGGCAAGGATCGCAACCCCGCGCCCCCGACGCCGAAGCCCGCCAAGGAGTGCTCCAAGTGCAACTCCGGCCACGAGTCGCATCCCGCGCATCTCTGATCCCGCTGCTGCTGCTGGTCGTCGCCTGCTCGCCCGGCGGCGGCGAGCGCGCGCGGCCCGGTACCGACGTGGTCGACGCCGCGTCCGACGGGTTCGGCGACACCCCCGGCGACCCGGAACCACCCGAGGTCCCCGAGACCGTCGAGGCGCTCGACCTGGCCGACGCGCGCGAGGCCATCGACTCGGTCGACACCGCCGACGCCGTCGAGGCGGTCGATGCGGTCGACGCCACCGACGCCTCCGACGGTGCCGACTCCACCGACGCGAGCGGGCCGGAGCTCCTCACGCGGCAGCGCTTTCACGACCTCGTCGCGGCGCACGACGCGGCCGCCCTCGGGGCCTACCTCGACGCGTACGACATGCCCGTCTGCGACGGGGGCGAGTGTCTCTTCGTGACGGTGCTGGCCGGCGCGCAGGCCGTCGAGGTGCGCGGCAGCTTCGACGGCTGGTCCGCGGGCCATGCCATGGAACCGCTTTCGTTCGCGGATCCCGCGGGGCGACGCCCCTGGACCGTCGAGCTCGCCATCACGGTGGACCCGGTCGTGCAGTACAAGCTGGTGGTCGACGGCGCGTGGATCGTGGATCCGGCGAACCGCTACTTCCGCTTCGCCGAGTACGGCCCCAACTCGGCCATCAGCGCGCCGACCGTGGGGCGGCTCACCCGCTTCGACGACGTGGCCTCGCCCCAACTCGGAACCACCCGGTCGCTCTACGTCTACCTGCCCGCGGCCTACTTCGCCGAGCCTCTGCGGCGCTTCGGCGTGCTGTACCTGCAAGACGGCTTCAACGTGTTCACGAACCCGCTGGCCACCTACGGCTCGTGGGACGTCGAGGCGACCGCCGACCTGCGCATGGGCCAGGGCCTGGCCGAGCCGCTGGTGCTGGTGGGCATCGACACCGCGGACCGCTTCGACGAGTACACGTGGTGCGCGGTGCACGTCGACCTCGGGGACGGCAGCGACTTCTGGACCACGCCGCGGCTGGCCGACTACACCGACTTCCTGACAGACACCGTCGTGCCTATGATCGACACGCGATTCCGTACAATTCCCGACCGAGAGCACCGCGGGATAGCGGGGTCCTCGTTGGGGGGCGTGTCGTCGTTCTGGATCGGCTGGAACCATCCGCAGGTGTTCTCGCGCGCCGGCGTGTTCTCGCCGTCCACCTGGATCGGCGAGCCCGAGCTGGGCGACGACAGCGCGTGCACGTCGCTCCGAGCGATGGTGGCCGAAGGACCGGGACCGACCCCCTCCGAGCTGCGCGTGTACCTCGACTCGGGCGACACCGACTTCGAGGGCACGTCCACCTACGCGAGCGACAGCTGGGCCGGTACCGACTGGACGCGCAACGCCCTGATCACCGCCGGGTGGCAGAACCGCGCGGCGTGGGACACCGACGGCGACCTCTCGACCCCTCCGGCCGACCTGCCCGCCACCACGGCGCCAGGCGAGGTCCCGCACCTGGCCTATTCCGGTTCGCCCCCCGCTCCCTACGCTGGCTGGGGCGACTACCTGGGCGTCGGGGCCGATCTGCTGTCCCTGGTCGGCCACGGCCACGTGCACAACGAGGCGGCCTGGAAGCAGCGCTTCGACGCCGCGCTGATGTTCCTGTTCCCGGGGCCCGCGCTGCAGCCTTGACGGACGTGCCCCGTCGCGCCCATGGCGTTGACGTTGCTCCGGCGAGACCTAGCGTACAAAGGTAGACCTGAACGACCCGGGCCGGGCGTCAACCGTACCGGCCGGCGAGGAGCGCCACGTGGCCGACAGGGACCAAACCGCGCGCGCCCGAGAGCGCTCTACGGCGGGGGCCGCAGATTCCGCCGGGCTTGGACGCCGCGACCTGGCGGCGCTCGTCGAACGGATCCAGGCGGCCGCCAACGCGCCCGACAGCGTGCTCGAAGGGCTGCGCGAGGCGCTGCTCCAGGGCGTCATCGCCTGGGACGACCTGCGCGAGGTCGAGGGGTTGCTCCAGGCGGCGTCCCCGGGGCCGACGCTGGCCGTCGAACGGGCCCGGCGGTCCCCGGGTCAACCCCTTCCCGGCGGCCTGCGTCGCAGGTTCGAGGCCTCCACCGGCGCAGACCTCGGGGACGTACGCGTCCACTCGGGCGAGGCTTCGGCCGTCGCCTCGGACGCCCTCGGCGCGAAAGCGTGGGTGCTCGGTCGCGACATCCATTTCGGGCAAGGGGCCTACGCTCCCTCGACGGATGCGGGCGCGCGCGTGCTGGCCCACGAGGTGGCCCACACGGTGCAGCAGGGGCCGCGGCTCGTCGCTCCCGGCGCCGACCTCGACGTGAGCCACCCGCTGGACCTGGACGAGCGCGTGGCGGTCTCGTCCGTGCCGTCGCTCCTGGCCGGCGCCCCCGTAGCCCTGGCTCCGACCGGCACCGACGGCGTGGCCCGCATCCAGCGCGAGTTGCTGGCCCTGGAGTCGCCGGCGGCCCTGCGATCCGCGCAGGTCGACACCCGCGAGCAGACGGGCATCCGTGAGGACCAGTACTTCAGGGGCCCCGCGCCTGTCTTCCCGGCGTCGATCACGTTCCGGCTCGACGGCGCCGCCTTCCTGGGACCGGGCGCCTCCGACACGCGCCTCCAGGATGGCTTCCGGGCTCTGGCCGCGAGCGTCCTCGGCCTGGACGCCACGACGGGCCGGACCGTCCCGCCGGAGGCCGACCCGGCGGCTCCGGCCACCCAGTTGCAGCCCACGGGGAATCGCATCGTCCACTTCACGGTCGATCTCGACCACACGACGCTGCAGACGGGCGGTCGCCACGAGTTCCGGTTCTCGCTGGTCTCCACGACGTCGGTGCTGATCGAAGACCTGGGTCCCGAGACGGCCGCCGGGACGCCCTTGACGGCCGACCGGGCCGCCCAACTCGGCTTCGTGCGGGATCCGCTGCTCGGCGACGCCCTGTGGACGAGCGTGTTGGCCGCGCTCGGGCGCGTCCCCGAGACCGTGCTGACGCGCGTGCAGGACATCAGCTTCCAGCCCGGGCTGCAGGCGCGTGGGCCCTCGGGCGAGCTCGCGGAGTACCACCACACGTACACGGCTCGAACGCACACCTGGACGCGGCGCATCACGATCTACACCGACGGGGAGCGCGCGCCCGTCCCGCTGCTCACCGAGACGCTGGTGCACGAACTGGGCCACGCCGTCTCGGAGCGGCCCTCCGAGACTCCTTCGCCGGGGCACGCGGATCTCTCGGCCCAGCGGGCCTTCCGTACCGCCGTACGGCTCGACGGGGGGCGGCCGATCACGCCCTACGGGGGGACCAGCGACGAGGAGAACTTCGCCGAGTGCTTCTCGTTCTTCATCACGCGCCCCACGCTCCTGCAGACCCTGCGTCCCCACGTGTACGACTACTTCGTGGCGTACCAGCGCGAGGCGGCGGCGCACCCCACCGCCGCCGCCCACCCCGGCGCCCGGGCCCCCCGACGAGCCGAGGGCGATGACGGCCTCGGCGCTGATATCTTGGGTGACTAGCGCGCGCCGGCGCTCAGGTAGCTGTCGACCAGCGCTTCGAGGCGCGCCCGATCGGCGCCCAGCGTCGACGACAGGTCGTGGAGCTCCAGGGGGTCGGCCACCACGTCGTACACGGCGTTGCGGCCCGTACGCAGGTCGCGCACCAGCTTGCGCGGCCACTCGAGCACGCCCACGGACTGGTAGTGCGTGCTGCCGCGCTTCACGTCGGCGTACAAAAACAGGGGGCGCGCGCGCCACGCGGCGACATCGGCGCCCGCGGACAGCAGGGGCAGCAGGCTCCAGCCGTCGACCGAGGCGGGTCGCGCGACGCCCGCCAGCGCGTACAGCGTGGCCGTGACGTCGGGCAGCGTGACGGGCGCATCGACCACCGACGGGGTGCGTCCCGGGACGCGCGCGAGCATCAGCACCCGCACGTCGGTCTCGTACAGCGAGTTGCCGTGGTTCGTCAGGCCGTGCTCGCCGAACAGCTCGCCGTGGTCCGATACGATCACGATGGTGGTGCCCTCGCGATCGCCGCGCGCGTCGAGCGCCGCCAGCAGGCGTCCCACCTCGGCGTCGCAGTTCGCCACCGCGCTGTCGTACAGGTCGACCGGGGCGCCACCGAAGTCGTGGGCGGCGGACTTCAGGTTCGGGTCGTGCCCGCAGCGGTAGTGCGCGAGCAGCAGGAAGGGCGCGTCGTCCTTCGGCGGGTGGGCGTTCAGCCAGCCGATGGCGGCCTCGGTCGTCTGCCGGTCGTTCGACGGGTAGTTCTCCTGCCACTTGTCGACCGGCCACGGCGTCTTCCAGGTGGCGAAGCCCTGGCCGGTGCCGCGGTTGTGCTGCACGACGTAGCTGATGGTGAAGGCCGCGGTGGTGTAGCCCTTGCGGGCCAGGCCCTCGGCCAGCGTCGTGGCGCGCTCCTCGAGCAGGAAGTCGTTGACCTGGCCCGGCTTGTAGGGCAGGCGCAGCGGATACGTGCCGGTCAGCAGCGACGCCACGGCGAAGCGCGTGGTGGGCGCGGGCGAGAAGGCGTTCGGGAACCACGTGGCGTTTTCGCGGAAGGCGTCGAGCGCGGGCGAGGTGGGGCGCGCGTAGCCGCCGAACCCCAGGTGGTCGGGGCGCAGGGCATCGAGCACGATCACCACGAGGTTCGGACGTGCTCCGGCCGGGACCTCGGGCTCGGGCGGCGCGATCGGCGTCGTGAAGGGGCGGGCGTCGCCCGCGAAGCAGTTCTCGTCGACGCGATTGCCCGGCTTGTCGCGGGCGCCCGCGTGTACCTTCTTGTCGCCGTCGTCGCAGTCGCCGCCCAGCAGCACCGGCGAGTACCCGTCGTGGTCGCGATCAATCGCGCGCTGCGCCAGGCCGATCCCCAGGCTGGCGTACGGCGCGCGGTAGAGCAGCGCGCCCTGCACCACGGCCGGCGAGCGGGAGAGCAGCAGCGGCGACAGAAGCGCCAGCAGCCAGCCGATGGCCAGGACCACCCAGCCCGTCCGGCCGCCCAGCGCGCGCCCCAGCCGAGCGCGAACCGGCGCGAGCGAGGCCACGCCGAGCGCCAGCAGCGACCCGGCGGGCGCCGCCACGTAGGGTCGGGGCAGCAGGCGCCCTCCGCCCACCACCCACACCACCAGCAGCAGGAAGGCGGGCACGGCCGGTGCCTCGAGCCAGGGAGCGTGGCGCGTCACGCGGATCACGCTCCGCGCGGCAGCGCCCGCGCCGCCAGCCGCCAGCACGCCGAGACCGACGACCGCCAGCACCGTGGCCCCCGCCGTGGCCGCGGCCGCGAACGGGGGCGTCATCGCCAGGACGAACGAACGCCCCACGACCGCGCCCAGCGCCACCGCGCCTGCCAGCACCCCCAGGAGCGCGCCCAGCGCCGCGAGGCGGGACCCCTCGGGCCCGGCGCCGAAGGCCGCCATCAGCGCCCGCCCGAGCGCCCGCACGCGCGACGACCCGAGCAGCAGCCCGACGCCGAGCGCCACGGGGAGGGCCGGCGCCAGCAGCAGGCCGAGCGTCACCACGCCCGCCAGCGCCGCCTCGAGCAGCGAGCCGTGGTCGGCCAGCACGGCCAGCTTGGCCACCCCGGCCTCGGCCAGGCACGCGCCCAGCCCGGCCGCCAGCACGATGCCCCGCACCTCGCGGCCGGCGACGCGCTCATTAGGGTTCTTGGGGGACGCCTGGCTCATGGAATTCCCGAACCCGTCAGTGACCGCCACCCTTCTTCGGTACGGCGTTCCACAGGCGCGACATGACGATGGCGCCGACGATGGCGAAGGGCAGGGGCCACACCTTCCACCATTGCCAGCCGTGGTTCGTGGTGATCCAGCCGACCGTGACGCCCACGAACGACGCCGCCAGGTACTGCATGCCGTCGAAGAGGCCCGCCGCCGTGGCCGCCGCCTTTCGCCCGCCGAAGTCCATGCTGGCCGCACCGCCGATCATGCCGTGCGCGCCGTTCACGAAGAACGACGTCAGGGTCAGGATGATGGCCGCCGAGTAGGGCCCCAGGTCGAGGAAGTCGGACAGCCAGAAGAGCAGCAGCGCCGCGGCCATGCCCACGAAGCCGATGACGACCACGGGGGCGCGCCGGCCGCCGTAGGTCGTGTCGGACATCCAGCCCATCACGAAGCCTCCGGTGATGCCGCCGAGCGCGATGCCCCACGCCGCCAACTGGAACGCCAGCGCCTGGCCGTTCACGTGGTGCACGTTGTCGAAGTACACGCGGAACCAGCCGTCGATGCCGCTGCGCCGCACTACGCCGATCATCATGGAGGCCAGCGCGATCATCCACATGACGCGGCTCGAGAACACCTTCTTCAGCACCTCGCCGATGCCGACCTTCTGGTTCGGATCCAGCGGGCCCTCGCCCGTGTCGTACTCGCCCAGGCCCGCCTCGGCCGGCGTGTCCTTGACCAGGAAGAGGGTGGCCACGAACAGCGCACCGACCACCACGCCCGGGATCCAGAAGGCCCAGTGCCACGGCAGGTACGAGGCGATGATGGGGGCGCCCGAGAAGGCCAGCACCAGCCCGAAGCGGATGAGCACGCCGAACACGGCCGCGAAGCGCCCGCGCTCGGACGTGTGGAACCACTGCGCGTTGATCTTGACGATGGAGAGCGCTCCGAAGGACTGGAAGTAGCCGTTCACGCCCCACAGGATGGCCATGCCCCACAGGAGCGTCTGCTTCGTGAGGCCGAAGCCGAGCACGGCGGGCGTGACGATGTCGACGGCGTGCCCCTCGCCCGCGACCACGGCGGGGGTGAGCACCAAGAGGTGCGTCAGGCCCATGAGCAGGCTGGCGATGGTCACGCCGAACGCGCCGAACAGGAAGGCCTTGCGGCCCCCGATGCGGTCGGCGATGGGCCCGTTGATGACGACCGACAGCCCGTACACCAGCGGCAGCACGGTCTCGAACAGCCCGAAGTCGACCTTGGTCCACCCGAAGAACTTCATGAGCTCGGGCGAGATGGCCGCCAGGTTGTAGCGCGACATGTAGAAGAACGAGTACAGGAACCCGATCACCATCCAGTTCTGGACCCGGCGGGCCTTGAACTGGGGCGACAGGGTCGCGGACGCTGCGGTCATGGAGGTCCTCCCTGGACGTTGCCCGATTGCTTAGACGAACCGCGCAGATCGTGCAAACGAAAACGGAACGCCACCCGCCCGCCGCGTCTCCCTTTACAACCGCCCCGCGTTCGGCGACCATGCGACATCACGATCCGGGAGAATCCCCATGAAGGTGAAGCACGAGCACGTCATCGCGGCGCCCGTCGACAAGGTCATGGACGCCTACGCCGATCCCACGTTCTACTGCGAGAAGCTGAAGAACTCCGGGGCCCTCAGCGTCGAGGTGCTCGAGCGCGAAGAGCTGCCCGGCGGCAAGGTGCGCATGAAGGCCAAGGCCTCCGAGAAGTCGCGCATCCCCTCCATCCCCATGATCAAGAAGCCCGACGTCGACACCTACGTCGACGACAACGTGCTCGATCGCACGGCTCGCACGCTCACCTGGAAGGTCACGCCGTCCATGTTCGCCGACAAGTTCTTCCTGTCGGGCAAGATGGAGTTCTTCCCCCAGGGCGAGCAGACCCGCATGGTCTTCCACACCGAGCTCGAGGTGAAGATCTTCGGGGTGGGCGGCGCGGTCGAGAAGGTCGGGCTCGCCAAGACCGAGGAAGAGGTCAAGCGCCAGGTCGAGTTCGTCAAGAAGTGGTTGGCCAGCCACTAGTGGACCCGGAAAAGGCCGTCAAGCGCTTCCTGCAGCACCTGCGGCTCGAGCGCAACCTGTCCCCGCACACGGTCGACAGCTACGGCCGCGACCTGGCCCAGTTCTTCCAGCGCGTCGAGATCGACGACCTGCTCGTGGTGACGGCGGCCGACGTGTCGGCCTTCCTGCAAGGCCAGGCCGAGGCCGGCTACGACCCGCGCACCCAGGCGCGGCGGCTGTCGGCGCTGCGCACGTTCTTCGACTGGGGCGTCGAGCACCTGAACCTCGAGGCGTCGCCCGCCGACGGCCTCGAGAACCCCCGCCTCCCGAAGCGGCTGCCCCACGTGCTGTCCCTCGACGAGGTCGAGCGGCTGATCGACGCGAGCGACCCCGGCACGCCGCTCGGCCTGCGCGATCGCGCCATCGTCGAGATGCTCTACGGCACCGGCGTGCGCGTCAGCGAGCTCTGCGGGCTCACCCTGACCGACGTCGACCAGCACCGCCTGCTCGTCCGCGTGACGGGCAAGGGCAGCAAGGAGCGCCTGGTGCCCTTCGGAATCGCCACGCGCGACGTGCTGCTCGAGTGGCTCGAGGGCGGGCGGCCGCCCATCGTGGTCAAGGCGCCCCAGTTCTCCGACCGCGTGTTCGTGAACGCGCGCGGCGCCCGCATCTCGCGCGTGGGCGTCTGGAAGATCCTGAAGCGCGTCCAGGTGCTGGCCGGGATCACCAAGGAGGTGAGCCCGCACAAGCTGCGCCACTCGTTCGCCACGCACCTGCTGCAGCACGGCGCCGACCTGCGCACCGTGCAGATCCTGCTCGGCCACGAGAACATCACCACCACCGAGATCTACACGCACGTGACGCGCGACACGCTGAAGCGCGTGGTCGACGAACTGCACCCGCGTCCTTGACGCGCCGTCCAAACCCCGCATTCTAAAGGGGCACTTCGTGCTCGATGGAGGCTCGGATGGGGCGCGCCCGTTCGCTGGTTCCGCTGCTCGCGCTGGGGCTCTCGCTGGTGGCCTGTGGCGGCGACGACAACCAGGACGCACCGCTCGGCGGGCTGTGGCTGGGCGACCACCTCGACTTCGCGCTCTGCGACGGCGAGCTGCGCGCCGTGCAGGTGCAGGACGTCTCGTGCGCCGCGGTCAAGGCCGGCGACGCCTGCTCGCGCGACGCCGAAGGGGCGTTGGCCGGAGCGTGGTCGGTCGTCGACGGCCAGGTGTCGATCACCGGGCCGAACCTCGAGATCACCGGGCACTTCGACGGCCCCGACCACTTCGTGGGCACCTACACCTACCTCGACGAGACCTGCTGCGCCGTCACCGGCGCCATCGACGCGCGCCACCAGACCTCCAGCGCCGGCTGCGAGGCGAGCCCCGACGTGGTCGAGCCCGACACGGTCGAGGCCGACGACACGCCCTCCGACGCGCCCGATGACGTACCCGGCGAGACCGGCGAGCCCGCGACCGAGGCGGCCCTGGCCCTCGTGAACGAGGCCCGCGCGGCCGCTGGCACCGGCGCGCTCACCCTCGACGACCGCATCGTCCAGGCCGCGCAATCCCACGCCGAGTACGTGGCCAAGCACTTCGAGAACTACGACCTGACCGGCATGAGCGTCCACGACGAAGACGAGACGTGGAGCGGCTTCACGGGCGTGAAGTTCAAGGACCGCCTGACCCACTTCGGCTACCCGTTCACGAACGGCTGGGAGATCATCGCCTTCTACAACGACCCCGCGCTGGCCGTGCCTGCCTGGCTCGAGACCCTGTACCACCGCGTGCCCATCGTGCACCCCAACGCGCACCAGATCGGCTACGGCGGCGCCAAGGTGGGCGGCGCGCGCGTCGACGTCATGGACTTCGCCGGCACCTACCAACCGCAGTCCGACCAGCCCGTGGCCTGGCCCCACGATGGCATGCAGGGGGTGCGGCCGAGTTGGAGCGGCATGGAGGACCCCCGACCCTACCTGCCCCCGCAGGGCGACCCGTCGGACCCCGAGACGTACGAGCAGTTCGGCTATCCGTCGGGACCCGTGATCACGCTCGAGTTCCCCTTCAGCCACGACAGCACCGCCTCGGTGTTCGAGCTGCGCGACGCCGCCGGCGCCCTGGTCCCCACCCAGTGGCTCGGCCCCAAGGCGGCGGGCGCCACGCCGAACCCCTGGACCGACGACAAGTACCTGATCGGCACGCACGCCATCATCCCCTTCGACCCCATCGCCTCCAACGCCACGTTCACGGCCCATTTCGTGGGGACGTTCGACGGCGCGCCCCTCGACAAGTCGTGGTCGTTCACGACGCGATGAGCGTTCGTGCGCGATTGCTTCGATTCCCGCTTGACACCGTGGGGTGGCTCCATAAAATCCGCGTGCTACAGTGCTCCCGGAGGGCGACCCATGTTCGCGGTGATCGAGACTGGTGGAAAGCAGTACCGGGTTGAGCCCGGGATGAAGGTCAAGGTCGAGAAGCTCGAGGGTGACGTCGGTGCCGAGGTCAAGTTCGACCAGGTGCTGATGATCGCCGACGGCGACAAGATCAAGCTCGGCAAGCCCTACCTCGCGGGCTCCGCCGTGACGGCCACCCTGGTGGCGCAGGATCGCGATCGCAAGGTCCTGATCTTCAAGAAGAAGCGTCGCAAGATGTACGAGAAGAAGACGGGTCACCGTCAGTACATCTCCATCGTTCGCATCGAAGGCATCAACGCGTAGGCCCACCCGGCGCGCGTACGGAGGTTTCAGATGGCTCACAAGAAGCCGGGTTCCGGCAAGAACGGGCGCGACACGGCCGGCAAGCGCCTGGGCGTCAAGCGCTTCGACGGTCAGGTCGTGAACGAGGGCGAGATCATCGTCCGGCAGCACGGCACCACCATCCACCCTGGCAAGAACGTCGGGCAGGGTCGTGACTACACGCTGTTCGCCACCGCGGGCGGCAAGGTGCTCTTCAGCGCGATCGGCGAGCGCCGCTTCGTGAGCGTCCTGTCCGAATAGCTCCTCTCCTTCGGTTCTCCTCCCATGAAGTTCGTCGACGAAGCGGTCATCGAGGTCCAGGCCGGTGATGGCGGCCCGGGGCTCATCCACTTCCACTCGGAGCCCCGCGTCGTCAAGGGCGGTCCCGACGGCGGCAACGGCGGGGCGGGCGGCTCCGTGGTCGCGGTGGCTGAGCCCAACCGCTCGACGCTGTACGACTACCGCTACAAGCGCTCCTTCCGCGCCGAGAGCGGCCGCCCCGGCGGCGCCGACCACTGCACCGGCCGCAGCGGCGCCGACCTCGAGCTCACCTTTCCGCTCGGCACCCAGCTCGTCGACGCCGACACCGGCGAGGTCGTGGCCGACCTGGTCCAGGCCGGGCAGCGCGTCGTCGTGTGCCAGGGCGGACGTGGGGGCAAGGGCAACGAGCACTTCAAGACCTCGACCCGCCGGACGCCCGAGAAGGCGCAGCCCGGCGAGCCCGGGCAGGTCCGCACCCTCAAGGTCGAGCTGAAGCTCATCGCCGACGTGGGGCTGGTGGGGCTGCCGAACGCGGGCAAGTCCACGCTCATCCGCAAGATCTCGTCCTCCAAGGCCGAGGTCGGGCCCTATCCGTTCACGACGATCACGCCGAACCTGGGGGTGGTGCGTCATCGCGACCAGGAGCTCGTGGTCGCCGATATCCCCGGGCTCATCGAGGGCGCGTCCGAGGGCCGGGGCCTGGGCCTCCGGTTCTTGAAGCACGTGCAGCGCGCGGGCCTGCTGGTGCACCTGGTCAGCCTCGAGGAGGGGGACGATGCCGCGTCGCGTCACGACGCCATCGTGGCCGAGCTCCGCGCGTTCGACCCCGACCTGCCGTTCCGCGAGGCCGCCATCGCCCTCACCAAGATCGACCTGGTGGGAGGCGCCGAGGCCCCCGAGGTCGTCGAGCTGGCCCGGCAACTGGGGGGCGGCACCACGCGCGTCTTCCCCGTGTCGGGCATCACCGGCGAGGGCGTGGGCGCGCTGCTCGACTACCTGCTGTTCTGCCGCCAGGCGAACGCCGGCGACCCGGCCTGAGGTCGCGGAATTGGAGTACGCGTACTCCAACGTGACGCGGGGCGTTACTCCACCGGTCGTTCCACGCCCCGGCCCGAACCCTGTCCCCCACGAGTTCGCTCGGGAAGAAGCTCACGTGGCCGCAGTCGAAACCACGCGCGGTGGCGCCGGGCCCACGAGCGGAACGATTTTTGCAGTAAGACACGCGCGGAGTAGTACCCCGTAGCCCCGCCTGGCGGGAGGAGCCATCCGTGAACGAGACGCGACCCCAGTTTCCGTGCACCAAGGCCCAGTTGGCCGAACTGCAGCCCTACGAGCCCGTGTCGTCGCTCGACGACATCCGCGCCTACCCCTACGAAGACGAGCCCCTGAAGCTCGACTGGAACGAATCGACCGTCGCGCCGTCGCCGAAGGTCGTCGAGCGCATCCAGAAGTTCATGGCCAACCAGCACCACCTGAACTGGTACCCCGACCTGTTCAGCCAGCGCCTGCTGCCCGACCTGGCCGAGCGCACGGGCCGCAGCCAGGACCAGATCCTGGTGACGGCCGGCTCCGACGACGCGCTCGACCTGATCTGCAAGACCTACCTCGAGCCGGGCGACGAGGTGGTGGTGCCGCGGCCCACGTATACGCACTTCCTGGTCTTCGCGCAGGCCCAGGGCGGGCGCGTCGTGTCGGTGGTGGGTCCCGATCCCTTCGCCAAGAACCTCGACGGGTTGATGGCGGCGCTCACGCCGCGCACCAAGATCGTGTACCTCGTGAGCCCCAACAACCCCACGGGCCAGCTGTTCGAGCCGGCCGAGATCGAGCGTCTGGCGCGCCGCGCGCCACAGGCGATCGTGATCGTCGACGAGGCCTATCACGAGTTCTGCGGCTCGACCTGCGCGGGGCTGGTCGGCACCGTGCCGAACGTCGTCGTGACGCGCACGTTCTCGAAGGCCTACGGCCTGGCCGGGCTGCGCATCGGCTACGCCCTGGCCGACGCCGAGATCATTCGTAACTTCAAGAAGATCCACAATCCGAAGTGCGTGAACGTCATCGCCCAGATCGCGGCCAAGACCGCGCTGGCCGACCAGGAGCACCTGGCCCGCTTCGTGGCCGACGTGACCGAGGCCAAGGCCATGCTCTGCCACGAGCTGACGGCGATGGGCTTCCCGTGTCGTACGACGCCCGCCAACTACGTGAACGTGCGCGTGCCGGACCCCGCCGGCCTGTGCCAGGCGCTGGCGGCCCGCAACGTGTACGTGCGCAACCGCGACAGCCTGCCCGGCATGAAGGGCATGGTCCGTATCACCGTGGGCACCCCGCGCCAGACGCAGCTGCTGCTCGAGCGGCTGCGCGAGGCCTTGCGTGCCGTTCCGACCGTCCTGAGCCGCGCCCTGTCGGCTTGCCAACCCGGGGCTTCCCGCTAGGCTCGCACCGAACGTTCGCCTCGCGGAGGTCTGCCATGACTCGTCTGCTGGTGCTCGCCGGGTTGCTGTCGCTGCTGGCCGTGGCCTGCGCGACCGATGCCACGACCGTCCTCGACGACACCGGCGCGGGCGACACGGTCGACGACGTGGGCCAGAACTCCGACATCTCGATCCAGAACGACCAGGTCGAGAAGGACACGCCCCCGACCGAAGACACGGGTACGCTCTGCAGCCTGGGTACCGCCGAGTGCGTCGACGACGACACCGTGCGCATCTGCAAGGCGGGCGGCACCTGGAGCGAGTTCGACTGCGGCGAGGGGGAGCTCTGCATCGCGGGCGACTGCACGCCCGGCGTGTGCGTCCCCAACGCGCTGCGCTGCAAGGACGAGGTCACGGTCGAGATCTGCGCCCCCGACGCCTCGGCGTGGGGCGTCTTCAAGACCTGCGCCGACGACGAGGTGTGCATCGAAGGCGAGTGCGTGAAGGCCCTGTGCGCGCCGGGCGAGAAGGCGTGCGCCGGCGCCACCGTGCTCACCTGCGCCGACGACGGTACGTCGTGGCTCGAGGAGCCCTGCGCCGAGGGTTCGGTGTGCTTCGACGGCGCGTGCCTCGAGTGCGTGTACGACGAGCACTGCGACGCCGGGCTGGTGTGCGACAAGGGCGCCTGGCCCCCCGCGCTGAAGGTGGTGACGACCGTGCTGCCCCACGCCATCCGGGGTCAGGCCTACGAGGCCACGGTCGAGGCCACGGGCGGCGACGGTGCGTACGCGTGGAGCCTCGCCTCGGGCGACCTCCCCGCCGGCATCGAACTAGCCGCCGACGGCACCCTGGCGGGCACGCCTACCGAGGCCGGCGACTTCCCCATCGAGGTCAAGGTGACCGACGGTGGCAGCCGGACGGCCACGGGCGCCCTCACGGTCAGCGTCATCGAGACCATGGGCAGCACGCTGGTCATCACCACCGGATCGCCGCTGCCGCAGGCCACCGAGGGCGAGCCCTACTCGGCCACGCTGAAGGCCACGGGCGGCGAGGAACCCTACGGCTGGTTCATCATCGGCGGGGCGCTGCCGGCGGGCCTGAACGTGCTCTCGACCGGCGAGATCACCGGCATCCCCACCGAGATCGGCACGTTCGACTTCACGGTGCGCGTGGTCGACGCGGCCACCCCCGTCGGCTTCGCGGCCAAGGACTTCGCGCTCACGGTCAAGGTGGCGCCGCTCGAGATCGTGGCCGATCAGATCTACGACGTGTGGATCGCCAAGATCGTCATCCTGCCGATGCTCACCATCGTCCCCGGCATCCCGCTGCCCTACAACCAGCAGCTGCAGGCCAAGGGCGGGCTGAAGCCCTACCACTGGAGCGAGTACGACGTGCCCGGCATCGACTGGCTGCTGCCCAAGGCCGGCATCCCCACGGGGCTCACGCTGGGCGAGGACGGCAAGCTCTCGGGGTCGGTCACCGACACCAGCCTGGTCATGGAGCTGAAGATCCCGTTCACGCAGATCAGCCTGACCGGCTTCTTCTTCGGCGCCAAGGTCGTCGACAGCAACGACCCGACCGACAGCGACACCGGCCTCTTCCTGATCCCCACGCTGCCCGTCGCCTTCTGATCGGCCCTCCCGGGTCCTGGCTCCGCTCCTCGCTTCCCCTTGGTTGAAGGAAGCGCGGCCGTCGCGCCATTCACGCGAGACCACGAAGCGCGTGGCCGATGCGTGCTCCACTCACGGGCGCGGGGGGTTCCTCATGAAGCGTTCCTGCTCGCTGGCAGCAAGCCTGCTGGTCACGTCGTTGTTGTTGGCTCCCACGGGGTGCGGCACGAGCGCCACGGAGGACCTGGACGGACTGACCGTCGACACCACCGGGGTCGGCGACGTGGCCGACGACTCCGACGCGGTCGACGACGGGGAAACCGACGACACGTTCGGCCCCGCGTGCGGCGATCGCGTCTGCGAGACCGCCGAGAAGAGCTATTGCCCCGCCGACTGCGGCCCGGTCGCGGGCGTCACGTGTGGTGACGACCTGTGCCAGGGCGATGAGCTGCAGACCTGCCCCGCCGACTGCGCCGCGCCGCCCGCGTGTGGCGACGGCCAGTGCGAGGTCGGCGAGGCCCTGAGCTGCCCGGCCGACTGCGGCGCGCCCGACACCTGCGGTGACGGTGCCTGCGCCGAGGGCGAGACCGAGACCTGCCCCGGCGACTGCGAGGTGGTCCACGAGGTCGTGTGCGGCGACGCCCTGTGCGAGGCCCAGGAGCCCTGGGATTGTCCCCAGGACTGCAAGACCGCGCCCGTCTGCGGCGATGCCAAGTGCGAGCTCGACGACGTGGTCACGTGTCCGGCCGACTGCCCGGTCGAGCTGTGCGGCAACGGCACGTGCGACGCGGGCGAGGCCGAGACGTGCCCCGACGACTGCCCGGTCGAGCTGTGCGGGAACGGCGCGTGTGACGAGGGCGAGGCCGAGACCTGCCCCGCCGACTGCCCGGCCGACGAGCTCTGGGGCTCCTGCGATGCCGATTTCCTATGCCCCGCGCCCCAGGTGTGCGTGGGCTCGGACCAGCAGGACCCGGCGAACGACTTCTGCACCATCGAGTGCGTGGCCGAGGGAGACTGCCCCGACGGTTTCACCTGTCGGCAGGCAGGCGGAGCCAGCGTGTGCGTCCCCGAGGAGGGCGGCGACACGTGCGGCGACGGCACCTGCGACCAGGGCGAGCAGATGAGTTGCCCGCAGGATTGCCAGGGCGGCGACACGTGCGGCGACGGCACCTGCGACCAGGGTGAACAGATGAGTTGCCCGCAGGATTGCCAGGGCGGCGACCAGTGCGGTGACGGTCATTGCCAACCGGGCGAGCAGGACACGTGCCCGGCGGATTGCGAACTGCCGACCTGCGGCAACGGCACGTGCGATCAGCACGAGCACACCTGGAACTGCCCCGAGGACTGCGGCGAGGACACGTGTGGCGACGGCACCTGCGACCAGGGCGAGCAGCAGAGCTGCCCCGAGGACTGCCAGGGCGGCGGCACCTGCGGCGACGGGACCTGCGACCAGGGCGAGCAGTGGCAGTGCCCCGAGGACTGCGGTGGCGGCTCGTGCGGCGACGGCATCTGCGACACGATCGAGCAGCTCACCTGCCCCGAGGACTGCGGCGGTAGCGACAAATGCGGCGACGGCACCTGCGACCTGGGCGAACAGCTGACGTGCCAGGAGGACTGTCCGTCTTCGTGCGGCAACGGCGTCTGCGACACCCTCGAAGAGTACCTGTGCCCGCAGGACTGCGGCGGCACGACCACGTGCGGGAACGGCGTCTGCGACCAGTTCGAGCAGTACATCTGCCCGCAGGACTGCCCGTAAGGGACCTCCCGTCCGCTGCCGTTCCTTCGTTCTTCCGGGTTTCTGCGGGGTTGGATTCGGCCGGATCGGATCCGGACGGCGGCGCGGCCTACCAGCTCTCGTTGCCGTGGCACGAGGGGTTGCACGACTTGGTGGCCGCGTTCCAGGTGCCGCCGCTCTTCAGCACTACGTCCTTGACGCCGTTGACGTGTACGGCGGCGTTGGTCACGGCGTTGCCGCTCGAGTTGGCGATGCCGTTGTGGCAGTTCGTGCAGTCTTTGCCCATGAAGCCGTGGTCGCCGAAGTTGCCCGGGTGACGCCCGGTCTTGGGCGGCAGGCCGTGGCAGGTGCCGCACGCGTCTTGGGTGCCGTCGACCTTGGTCCAGGTGGGCGTCGTGACCGTGCCGCCCTTCAGCGTGGCGCCGTGGCAGTAGACCGTGGAGCACGACGCGTTGGCGTGGGTCCAGGTGGCGTTGGCGCCGCCCGTCTTGGCCAGCGCGCCGAAGGTCAGCTCGGCCGGGCTCTCGTCGATGTGGCCCGCGGCGTCGGCGGTGGCCGGCACCACGTGGCACTGCGCGCACGTGAGCGGAGTGGCGAGGCCGTGCAGCGCCGTCAGGTGCGCCTGGTGCGCGCCGACCGAAGGCATGGTGGTCGACGTGTTGCCCTTGGTGTCGACGGGCGGGGCGTTGTTCGTGTCGGAGCCGTGGCAGGCGTTGCACGCCAGGTTGGTCGTCTCGACCTCGACGACGCCGTCGATGTGCTTGTCGGGATGGGCGATGGCCTGGCCCGAGGCCGTGGCCGTGTGGCACGTGCCGCAGTCGTCGTTCTGCACGTGGGGGGCGGGAGGGGGCACGCCGTGGCACGCGCCGCAGGCGGCCTGGGTGCCGTCGACCTTGGTCCACAGGGGCTCGTGGATCGTGCCGCCGCCGTTCAGGGTGGTGCCGTGGCAGTAGACCGACGAGCAGGTCGCGGCGTTGCGGTCCCAGGCGGGTGTGGCGCCGTCAGCCGTGGCCAGCGAGCCGAAGGTCAGCTCGGCGGGCGAGGCGTCCATGTGGCCGGCGTCGCCGATCGCGGCGGGCACCACGTGGCACTGGTTGCAGTGGATGGGCACCGTGATGCCGGACGGCAGGCCCAGGTGGCTCTGGTGCGCGCCGACCGTGACGATCGTGGTGTCGGAGTTGCCGTCGGTGTCGACGGGCGGGGCGGCGTTGGCCTCGCTGCCGTGGCAACTGGAGCACGTGAGGGGCGGGACGTCGACGGGCACGTCGTCCGGGGCGTCGGTCGGGACGTCGGGAGCGCCGGTGTCGTCGATCGTGTCCGGGCCCGCGACGTCGGGGGAGACCTGATCCTTGCCGCCGAGATCGGCGCCGCTGGTGTCGGGTTCGGCCTGGTCGCCCTGGACGACGTCGGCCGTGTCGGCGGTGTCGTCCCCGCCCGGGTTGTTGCCGACCGAGGTCGCGCACGCCGTCGCGAGGCCGAGCGCCGCCAGGGCCGCGAGACGCACGAGCCAACGGGACCGGGACGTCGCCGAACGGGAATCCATGCTCATCCTCCGAGGTGGAAGCGATCGCTGACGCGTTATCGCGGAACGACAATATAGAATTCTAGCTATCGCCCGCGATCAAGGCAGCCGCAAACGCGCAACTCCTTGGAATGAGAGGGTCGATGGCTGACTTCGCGGTCGGGGAGCTACCAGCTCTCCGCGTCGTGGCAGGCCGGGTCGCAGGACTTCGCCGTGCCGTTCCAGGTGCCGCCCAGGCGCAGCGAGACGTCCTTCACGCCGTTGATGTGCAAGGCGGGGCCCGTGATGGCCGTCGTCGTGGCCACCGTGTTGTGGCACTCGCGGCAGTTGAGCCCGCTGTGCTCGCCGTGTTCGCCCGTGTTCGGTCGGCCGTGGCAGGTGCCGCAGGCGTCTTGCGAGTTGTCGACCGTGGTCCACACGGGCGTCTTGTTCGTGCCGCTGTTCAGGGTGGCGCCGTGGCAGTACGTGTTGCTGCACGTACCCGTCGTGGGGTTGTAGACGCCGTCGGCGGCGCCGGTGTTGGCCAGCGTGCCGAAGGTGAGCTCGGCGGGCGGGGCGCCCAGGTGGCCGTTGGCGCCGGTTGTGGCGGGCACAACGTGGCACTCGCCGCAGGCGACGGGCGACGCAAGGGCCGACGACGCCGTCAGGTGGGCCTGGTGGGCGCCGACGGTCTTCAGCGTGGTGGCCGAGTTGCCGTTGGTGTCGACCGGCGGCGCGTTGTTGGCGGCGCTGCCATGGCAGGCGTTGCAGGCCGAGGCGACCTGCACGTCGAGGGTGCCGTTGATGTGCTTCTCGGGGTGAGCGATGGCGCCGCCCGTGGCGGTGGCCGGGTGGCACAGGCCGCAGTTGGTCATCTGCACGTGGGGCGCGGGCGGCGGGTTGCCGTGGCACGAGCCGCACGTGTCCTGCGTGTTGTCGACCTTGGTCCACACGGGCGTGGTGAGGCTGCCGCCGGCGTTCAGGGTGGCGCCGTGGCAGTAGGTGCTGCTGCACGTGCCACCGGCGGCGTTCCAGGCGGGGCTGGCGCCGTCGTCGGCCGCCAGGCCGGTCAGGACCACTTCGGCCGGAGCGGCGTCGAGGTGCCCGGCCGAGCTCCCGCTGGTCGGCACCACGTGGCACGTGGCGCAGGCGACGGGGGACGACAGGCCGGACGTGGCCTTGAGGTGCGCCTGGTGGGCGCCGACGGTCTTCAGCGTGGTCGCGGAGCCGCCGGTGGTGTCGACCGGGGGCGCCGGGTTGTCGGCGTTGCCGTGGCACGTGTTGCAGGCCTGGTCGACGTTCACGTCGAGCGTGCCATCGACGTGGTGCTCGGGGTGCGCGATGGCGCCGCCGGTGGCCGTGGCGCCGTGGCAGGCGCCGCAGTTCGCGAGCTGCAGGTGCGGAAGCGGCGGCGGGTAGCCGTGGCACGAGCCGCACGTGTCCTGCGTGTTGTCGACCTTGGTCCACACGGGCGTGGTGAGGCTGCCGCCGGCGTTCAGGGTGGCGCCGTGGCAGTACGTGCTGGAGCAGGTCCCCTGGTCGCGGTTCCAGGCGGGGGTGGCGCCATCGACGGCGGCCAGGCCGCCGAAGGTGACCTCGGCGGGGCCGGGGTCCATGTGGCCGGGCGCGTCGACGCTGGTCGGGACCACGTGGCACTCGTCGCAGGCGAGCGGCGCGGCGATGCTGGAGCCCGACGTCACGTGGGCCTGGTGAGCGCCGACGGTCAGGAGCGTGGTGGCCGAGCCGCCCGCGGTGTCGGTGGGCGGCGCGGGGTTGTCGGGGCCGCCGTGGCACGCGCTGCAGCCCTGGGCCAGGTCGACGTCGAGCGTGCCGTCGACGTGCTTCTCGGGGTGGGCGATGGTGTCGCCTTCGGCGGTGGCGGGGTGGCACAACCCGCAGTCGGTCATCTGGACGTGGGGCGCGGGCGGAGGATTGCCGTGGCACGCGTCGCAGGTCTTTTGCGTGCCGTCGACCCGGGTCCACACCGGGGTCTTGTCGGTGCCGCCGTCGAGGGTGGCGCCGTGGCAGTACGTGCTGGCGCAGGTGGCGCTGGTTCGGTCCCACGCGGGGCTGGTTCCGGCCGCGGCGGCCAGGTCGCCGAAGGTGACCTCGGCGGGCGGCGCGCCCAGGTGCCCCGGGTCGCCCATGCTGGAAGGCTTCACGTGGCACTGGTCACAGTCGATGGGCGCGGCCAGGCCGTCGGCGGCCGCCACGTGGGACTGGTGGGCGCCGACCGTGACGAGCGTGGTGGAGGTGCCCCCCTTGGTGTCGACGGCGGGCGCCGGGTTCTGGGCGTTGCCGTGGCACGTGTTGCACGCCAGCGACGTGTTGACCTGCAGCGTGCCGTCGATGTGCTTCTCGGGGTGCGCGATGGTCGCGCCGACCGCCGTGGCCGTGTGGCACGTGCCGCAGGTCGTGAGCTGCACGTGGGGCGCGGGAGGGGGCACGCCGTGGCACGAGCCGCAGGCGTCTTCGGTGTTGTCGACCTTCGTCCACGTCGGATCGGTGTTGGTGCCGCCGGGCAGGGTGGCGCCGTGGCAGTACGTGCTGGAGCACGTGGCGCTCTCGCGGTCCCAGTCGGGGGTGGTGCCGTGAGCCGACGCCAGGGCGCCGAACAGGACCTCGGCGGGCGCCGCGCCCAGGTGGCCCGGCTGACCGACGGTGGCGGGCTGCACGTGGCAGTCGGTGCACCCCAGCGGCGACGACAGGCCGGATGAGGCGGTGACGTGGGGCTGGTGGGCGCCCACGGTGACCAGCGTGGTGTCGTTGCCGCCGTGCGTGTCGACGGGCGGCGCGGGGTTGTCGGCGCTGCCGTGGCACGTGCTGCACGCCAGGTCGAGGCTGACCTCGAGCTGGCCGTTGATGTGCTTCTCGGGGTGCGCGATGGTCGATCCCACGGCGGTGGCCGAGTGGCAGACACCGCAGCTGGTCAGCTGGACGTGGGGCGCGGGCGGCGGCACTCCGTGGCACGCGCCGCAGGCCTCCTGCGAGCCGTCGACGATCGTCCAGATCGGCGTGGGGACCGAGCCGCCTGGCAGGGTGGCGCCGTGGCAGTAGGTGCTGGAGCACGTGGCCGAGCCGCGATCCCAGCCGGGCTGGGCACCGGCCGCCGAGGCCAGGGCGCCGAACTCGATCTCGGCAGGGGGCGGCCCCAGGTGGTCGGGGTCGCTGACCGCGGCGGGCTGCACGTGGCAGTCGGTGCAGTGCAGCCGCGACGACAGGCCCGCCTGGCCCGTGACATGCGACTGGTGGGCGCCGACTGTGACCAGCGTGGTGGCGTCGTCGCCGTGCGTGTCGAGGGGCGGCGCAGGGTTGTCGGCGTTGCCGTGGCAGGTGCTGCACGCCAGGGCGGTGCTGACCTGCAGCACGCCGTCGATGTGCTTCTCGGGGTGCGCGATGGTCATGCCCTCGGCCGTCTCGGCGTGGCAGACCCCGCACGTGTACAGCTGGACGTGGGGCGCGGGCGGGGGCACGCCGTGGCAGGCTCCGCACGCGTCCTGCGAGTCGTCGACGGTCGTCCAGACGGGAGCGTCGATCGAGCCACCGGGCAGGGTGGCGCCGTGGCAGTACGTGCTGGAGCAGGTGGCCGACGCGCGGTCGAACACGGGGCTCACGCCGCCGGCGGTGGCCAGCGTGCCGAACGTGACCTCGGCCGGGGAGTCGCCCAGGTGGCCGGGGGCGTCGACGCTGCCGGGCACGACGTGGCACTCGGTACAGGCTACGGGGTTCGACAGGCCCGACGACGCGAGCAGGTGCGGCTGGTGGGCGCCGACGGTGACCAGGGTGGTCTCGGCCCCGCCCTGGGTGTCGACCGGCGGAGCGTAGTTGTCGTCGTTGCCGTGGCAGCTGTTGCACGCCATGCCGCCGGCGACGTCGAGGGTACCGTTGATGTGCTTCTCGGGGTGGGCGATGGTCATGCCCACGGCGGTGGCCGGGTGGCACTGGCCGCACTCGTGGCTCTGGGGGTGCGGGGCGGCGGGAGGGACGCCATGGCACGAGCCGCAGGCGGCTTGCGAGTCGTCGACCTGCGTCCAGACCGGCGCCGTGATGGCGCCGCCGGGCAGGGTGGCGCCGTGGCAGTACGTGTTCGAGCACGTGGTCGTCTCGGGATCGTAGGCGGGCGTGACGTCGCCGTCGCCGGTGGCGAGCGCGCCGAACGTGAGGTCGGCGCGCTCGGTGCCGTCGTCGAGGTGACCGGGCGCGCCGACGCTGGCCGGCACCTTGTGGCACTGGCTGCAGGCGACGGGCGAGGCCAGGTCGTGCGCGGCCTTCAGGTGCGACTGGTGGGCGCCCACGCCGGGCGCGGTCGTGATGTTCCGGCCCTTCAGGTCGACGGGTGGCGCCGGGTTCTCGTCGGAGCCGTGGCAGGCGTCGCACTCCGAGAACATGAGCACGTCGACAGCGCCGTTGATGTGCATCGAACGGTCGGCGATGGTGCCCTCGGGCGAGACCACGGGGGCGTGGCAGTGGTCGCACTGATCGTACGCCGGGTGCGGCTCGGGGGGCGGGAAGCCGTGGCAGGCGTCGCACTTGGTCGCGGTTGGGTTCGGGGGGTTCCAGGCGGGCGAGGTCATCGAGCCGCCGGCGAGCGTGCCGCCATGGCAGTAGGTCGAACTGCACGTAACGGTCGCGTCGGGGCCGTGACCGGCCTCGAGCGCGGGTTCGGCGCCATCGGCCACGGCCGTGCCCGAGAACAGGACCTCGGCGGGCCACGCCGAGTCGGTGTGGCCGGGCGCGTCGACGGTGGCGGGCACCTGGTGGCAGCTCTCGCACGCCACGTCGTGGCCGAGCGTGTTGTTCAGGAGGTGAGCCGCGTGGGCGCCGACGCCTCGCGAGGTGTCGGCGGAGCGGCCCTTCAGATCGAGCGGGGGCGCGGCCGAGTTGTCGTTGCCGTGGCAACCGGCGCACGCCGGGTCGACGGCTTCGGACCCCAGGGCGTCCGGGGCTGTCTGGTCGTTCGAGACGAACGCCTCGTGGCGAACCTCGGTGCAGGCCGCCAGCCAGCAGCTCGCCGCGATTGCTATCAAGCCCACGATATTCCGTCGATTCTTCGTCATCGCCTGCTCCCAATCGTCCGTCCGTGCCCGTGCGAGCCGATCTCTGCCGATCGGTGCTGAAGCTCGACGATAACGAAAACCTCGCCTGTTTGGGAGGGGAAATCGACTACGGGCCCGCCGGTTCGATCCCCGCGAGCTGTACATTCGTTCAGGTCCTTGTTGACGCCTGAACGTCCGTACAGTATCCTGGGCTCGGATGGAGGTGGGTGATGCTCTCGCTCGCCACGGCACCGCGTGCTGTGCGCCTCGAGACCCTGCGCGAGCTGCTCCGGCAGCGCGACGTGCTGCCGGTCGAGGCCCCGCGGCGGTCCCTGCCCTCGGGGTGGCCGGCGCTCGACGCGCTGTTGCCCGGCGGGGGCTTCCCGCGGGGGGGCCTCTCCGAGGTGCTGGGCCCGTTCGGCTCGAGCAAGCTGGCGGTGGTGTCTCGGGTCGTCGCCGCCTTGCTCTCCCGGGGAGCCCCCGTGGCCTGGATCAGCGGGCGCGGGCCGCTCTACGCCCCGGCGCTCCGGGGGGCGGAGGTGCCGTCCCAGGGGCTCCTGCAGATCTGCCCCGCCGACCCCGCCCGCGCGGGCTGGGCCGCCGAGCAGGTGCTGCGCTCCGACACGCTCCCGCTGGTGCTCCTCGACGCCGTGCACCCTTCGGGGCACCCGGCGCTCGACGACGCAGGCTTTCGCCGCCTGGCCGGTGCCGCACGGGGCTCCGGAGGGGCGCTGGTGCTGCTCCTCGAGCCCGATGCCCGGCTCCAGTCCCTGTCGCGCTCCGTCGATCTGCGTCTCGGCGTCCGCCCCGTCGTCGCCGCAGGTCGTTCCCCGGTCCCGCAGGCCCCGGCCGCCCCTCCGACGGGCGCCTCCCCCGCCCGCACGACCTCGACCGTCCGCCGCAATCGAAGGGTCGAGGTCACGCTCCTCCACGGCCGGGGCCTGCCTCCGGGGCGCCGGGTGCTCCTCGAGACGTAGGGGGCTGAGATGGGCCTCCCCCCGCGGTTCGCCTACCTGGCCCTGCCGGCGCTGCGGCTCGAGCTCGCCCGGCAGCGCCGACCGTCGCTCGCGGGGCGCCCGGTCGCGCTGTGGGAGGCCCGGGGCAACCGCGCCGTGCTGGTGGCCTGCTCCCCCGAGGCGCGGGAGGCCGGGGTGGCGCCCGGCATGAGCCGCCCCGAGGCCCGCGCCCTGTGCCACCCGCTCGAGATCCTGCCCCTCGACCCACCCGCCGAGCTCGCGGCCCTCGAGGCCCTGGCGGGCGAGGCGCTGGCCCTGTCGCCGCTGGTCTCGCTCGACGTCCCCCTCGGGCTGTTCGTCGAGGCCGCCTCGAGCGCGCACCTGTTCGGCGGCGAGTCCGGGCTGCTGGCGGCGCTGCGTACGCTGGCCGCCGGGCGCGGCCACCTCGCGCGCGCCGCGGTGTCCGATGGCCCCCGCCTGGCCCGGCTGGTGGCGCTGCACCGTCGCGGTGAGGGGATCGTGGTGCCCCCGGGGCAGGGCGCACGCGCGGTGGCCGGACTGCCGCTCCCCGTCCTCGGCCTCGGCGACGAGCTCCTGCGGCGCCTGGGCGTGCTGGGTCTCGCCACCCTCGGCGATCTCGCGCGCCTGCCCCTGGCCACCCTGCCGCGCCGCTTCGGCGACGAGGGGGTGGCCCTGGCCCGCCTGGCGCGCGGCGACGACCCCTTCGTGCCCCCCGCGTTCGTGCCCGGTGGCCTCATCGCCGAGGCGCTCGAGCTCGAGGCCCCCCTCGACACTCTCGAGCCCGTGCTCTTCGCCCTGAAGCGCCTGCTCGATCGCGTCGAGCTCCGCCTGCGGGCCCGCGGCGCGGCCACCACCCGCCTGGGCGTCCGCCTCGGCCTCGACGACGGCACGGCCCACGAGGCCGAGGTCCCGCTCGCCTATCCCTTCCGCGCCGCCGGCAGCCTGCTGCGCATCGCCCGGGCCCGGCTGCAGCAGGACCAGCTGACCGCGCCCGTGGTCCGCGTGGCGGTGACGGTGCTCGAAGAGGCCCCGCTCCGCGAGTCGAGCGCCGATCTCTTCCGCCGTGGCGGCTCGCACGAGGAGGGCGTGGCCGAGCTGGTGGCCCGCCTGGGAGCCGCGCTCGGGGGCGACGCGGTCTTCGCGGTGCAGCCCCGCGACGTGCACCGCCCCGAGGAGGCCTTCGAGAAGATCCCGTACTCCCTGGTGACTCGTCATTCCGGCGAAAGCCGGAATCCAGGATCCACTTCCGTCAGGGGAACGGTCGAGCCCGAGCGCCCCCTGCTGCTGCTCGACCCTCCCGAGCCGGCAAGCTGGGCAGGCGACCAGCTGCGCTGGAGGGGCCGCTCGTGGCAGGTCGAGGCCTTCGCGGGCCCCGAGCGCCTGCAAGGCGAGTGGTGGAGGCCCGACGCGCTCGATCGCGACTACTACACGCTCGAGCTCGACGAGGGGCAGCGCCTGTGGCTCTTCGAGGACCCGAACGGAGCGTTCCATGTGCACGGCGTCTTCGAGTAGACCTCGCCCCCTGGCCCCCGCTCCCTGGCAGGAGAGGGGGAACGCTTCGACGGGTTGGTCGAGCCCCCCTCGCCCTTCAGGGAGAGGGAGGAGGGGGGGTGAGGTTTGATCTCTCCGTACGTCCCCCTCCGTGTCCACTCGAACTACAGCTTCCTCGAGGGCGCCTCGCATCCCGAGGAGCTCGTGCAGCGCGCGGCCGATTTCGGGCTCGAGGCCGTGGCGCTCACCGATCGCGACGGCGTGTACGGCATGGTGCGCGCCCACGTGGCGGCCCGCGAGGTCGGCCTCAAGCTGCTGGCGGGCTCCGAGGTCACGCTGGTCGATGGGAGCACGCTGGTGCTGCTGGCGCCCGATCTCGAGGCCTGGGGCGACCTGTGCGAGCTGATCACGCTGGGCCGTCGCAGCGCCCCCAAAGGCTCGAGCGTGCTGACCGAGGCCCAGGTGCTGGCCGCGTCGGGGCGGTTGCTGGCGGTCACGATCGGCGCGCCGTCCGAGGCGCAGGTGTACCGCTGGCGCGAGGGCTTCGGCGAGCGCCTGTCGCTGGGCATCGCGCGCCACTACGAGGCCGGCGACGACGAGGTCGTGGAGGCCCTGGCGCGGCTCGGTCGTCGCGCGGGCGTGCCGCTGGCCGTGGCCGCCGAGGTCACCCTGCACGACCTCGAGCGCAAGGCCCTGGCCGACGTGCTCACCTGCATCCGCCTGGGGCTGACGCTGCCCGAGGCCGGGCGCCACCTGGGCCCGAACGCCGAGCGTCGCCTGCACGCCCCCCGCGAGCTCCTGCGCCGCTACGCCGATCTCCCCGACGCCCTCGAGCGCACCCGCGAGCTCGCCGCGCGCTGTACCTTCTCGCTCGACGAGATCCGGTACTGCTACCCCTCCGAGATCGTCCCCCCCGGCTCCACGCCCATGGGCCACCTGCGGCACCGGGTGGCCGAGGGCGCGCGCCTGCACTACCCCGACGGGTTGCCGCCCACCGTGGCTGCCCAGCTCCAGCACGAGCTCGCGCTCATCGACAAGCTCGGCTACCCCAACTACTTCCTGACCATGGACGAGATCGTGGCCTTCGCGCGCTCCCGCGGCATCCTGTGCCAGGGACGCGGCTCGGCGGCCAATTCGGCCGTGTGCTTCGTGCTGGGCGTCACGTCGGTCGATCCGGCGCGCTCCAACCTGCTCTTCGAGCGCTTCCTGTCCGAAGAGCGCGACGAGGCCCCCGACATCGACGTCGACTTCGAGCACGAGCGCCGCGAAGAGGTCATCCAGCACATCTACGAGAAGTACGGCCGCGACCGCGCCGGCATGGTGGCCGAGGTCATCCGCTACCGGGGCCGCTCGGCGGTGCGCGACGTGGGCAAGGCGCTGGGGCTGCCGCTGGATCTGGTCGATCGCCTGGCCGCCAGCCTCGGCCACTGGAGCGCCTTCGACGACGTCGCCGAGGGCCGCCTGCACGAGACCGGCGTCGATCCCGCCGACCCCACGGTGCAGCTGCTCCTGCGCCTGGCGCACGAGATCCGCTACTTCCCGCGGCACCTGTCCATCCACGTGGGCGGCTTCGTCCTCAGCGACCAGCGCCTCACGCGCCTGGTGCCCATCGAGAACGCCGCCATGGAGGGGCGCACGGTCATCCAGTGGGACAAGCTCGACGTCGAGGCGGCCGGGCTCTTGAAGATCGACGTGCTGGCCCTCGGCATGCTCAGCTGCCTCCGCAAGACCTTCGACCTGCTCCGCGCGCACGACGGGCTGCCGCTCACCCTGGCCACCGTGCCCGCCGAGGACCCCGCCACCTACCAGATGATCCGCGCCGCCGACACCATCGGCACCTTCCAGATCGAGTCGCGCGCGCAGATGACCATGCTGCCGCGGCTCCTGCCCGAGCGCTTCTACGACCTGGTCATCGAGGTGGCCATCATGCGGCCGGGGCCCATCCAGGGACGCATGGTGCACCCGTACCTCAGGCGCCGACACGGCCAGGAGCCCGTGACCTACCCGCACCCCAGCGCGGTGCCCGTGCTCGAGCGCACCTGCGGCGTGCCGCTGTTCCAGGAGCAGGTGATGCAGCTCGCCGTGGTGGCGGCCGGCTTCACCGCTGGCGAGGCTGACCAGCTGCGCCGCGCCATGGGCACCTGGCGCTCCCAGGGCAAGATGCGCCTCTTGCGCCAGAAGCTGCGCGATGGCATGAGGGCCAAC
>Ga0172370_10001217_pt1 | contig 39891 bp, 30 predicted proteins | sample LakKiv5m_FD_114538 | JGI IMG/M metagenome (GOLD analysis project Ga0172370, IMG submission 114538) | Freshwater microbial communities from Kabuno Bay, South-Kivu, Congo - kab_022012_11.5m | ecosystem: Environmental > Aquatic > Freshwater > Lake | place: Democratic Republic of the Congo...
AAAGGGTTCTTCACACTCCTCAATGAAAAAAGTACTCACTGTTGACTTGTTCCATCCCCTGAGATATGGGTTGCAGCAATATTCTCAAACTGCGGAGTCAAGCGCGCGTTTTGGTCCATGCCATAAGACTAAAACCTTTACACACAATGTTGCGCGCCTTGCCGACCTTTTGGTGGTAGCTCGCTCCGGAGAATTTATAACAACTCCACCGCCGTCAGTCAAGGAGTGGAAGCAATCTATTGTGACCCAGCCGAACCTCTAGGATATTAAAGACCTGTTGGATCTGATGTTGGTGGTGATCCAACCTCGGATGAGATTTGTAATAGACTCTTTGTGTGGTCAGGAAGGACTGCTTCATGATCTTTTTGGCTGATTTACATGTCCATTCTCATTACTCGCGTGCTACTTCTCGAAGCAGCAATCTTGTGGAGCTGGCTCGCTGGGCAGCGATGAAAGGCTTGCGAGTAATTGTCACTGGGGACTTCACTCATCCAGCTTGGCGACAAGAAATTCATGAGATGCTCGAAGAGGCGGAAGCAGGGCTGTTTAGACTAAAGCCGGCATTTCAAACTGGCGATGTAACCGGTTTGGCGACTGGACTCAGGGTGGAACAAGTACTTTTCATGCTCAACGTCGAAATAAGTTCCATCTACAAAGTTGATGGTCAGGTTCGGAAGATACATAGCCTCGTATTTGCCCCGGATTTTCGCACCATGGATTTGCTGAGTTCTAGGCTAGAACGCATTGGGAACATCGCTTCGGATGGAAGGCCCATCCTCGGCTTGGATGCCCGAGATCTTTTGGAGATCGCACTCGACACTTCACCGGACTGCTTCGTAGTACCCGCTCACATTTGGACGCCGTGGTTTTCCGTGCTCGGCTCGAAATCCGGCTTTTGTTCAATCGAAGAATGTTACAGGGACCTCGCCTCCCACGTTTTTGCCGTCGAAACCGGTCTGTCTTCAGACCCTGCGATGAATTATCGTCTGTCGTCCCTCGATAGATTGACGCTCATATCGAACTCAGATACTCATTCACCTTCTCGGCTCGGCAGGGAGACAAACATCATCCAAGGTGATCCTTCTTATTGGTCTATCAGGAACGCTCTGCGAGCAGGTGCCATCACTAAGGGAAAAATGACCAAAGAGGTCATATCCGATGGGTTCATGGAGAGAAATGGCGAGAGTCGAGCAAGAAATGAGGAGTTTCTCGGTACTGTGGAATTTTTTCCAGAGGAAGGTAAGTACCACTTGGATGGACACAGAAAATGCCAAACGCGTCTGGATCCGGTGGAGACTGATCAGTTGGCCGAAAAATGCCCTGTCTGTGGACGGACAGTGACCGTGGGGGTTATGAACAGGGTAAACCAACTCGCTGATCGAGCGCCGAACTTTCTACCACATGGGCGCCCTCCCTTCTGGCGTATGCTGCCACTTGAGGAAATAATAAGTCAAATAGTCGGAACCGGCCCGAAGTCAAAAAAAGTTCAGACCATGTATTTAGATGTGATCACAAAGGTCGGGCCTGAAATCCCATTGCTCTGTTTCTATCCTTTCGAAGAATTAGAACGTCGTACTTCGCCAGCATTAGTGGAGGCCATAAGAAGGGTCCGAAACGAAGAAGTTAGTATCAAACCGGGTTATGACGGTGAATACGGAACCGTTGAATTATTCGCGCCGGGCGAAGCTGCCCAACTCTTTGGCCAGGAAGGGCTCTTCGAGATTTCGAAGATCAAGAGAACGAGGGCTCCCGCGCCATCAAATACGCCCTGTGCCAGAAACATGGAGATTAAGGAGAAAACGACCAAGGCCGTTAATTGGAGTCGCTCACTCAATGACGAACAAATGGAAGCGGTCGAGGCAGACAACGGTCCAATCCTTGTCCAAGCAGGACCTGGAACAGGAAAGACGTTTACTCTGACAAAGAGGATTGTGCATCTCATGCGAGAGGAAAATGTTCCTCCTTCTAAGATGTTAGCCGTCACCTTCACGCGCAAGGCCGCGGAGGAAATGCAGACAAGGGTCCAGACTGTCCTGGATGGCGGCAAAGGTGCTTGCTGGATTGGGACTTTTCATCAACTGGGATTGCGCATCTTGGAATTGCTCGCCCAAGAGGGGCTTGCTAGACTTCCGGAGCGGATTATAGGAGAAGAAGAAGCTTTGAACTTGTTTCAGCAAGCTCTGGCGGAGTGTGGGATACGGCTGTCGAGTCGAAATATTAGGGGTCTCTGGCGGACGATCGCAACCCAAGACAGACGAGACGCGCTATCAACTCTAAACTTGCCCAGCATGCCTATGGAAGAGGTGGTGAAACGGTATCGCGACCTCCTGCGAAAGCACAACGCCGTGGATATGGACGAACTCATCAAACTCCCTACAGAACTTTTGAAAGAATATCCCTCTATTCGAGACCGGCTTCGCTCTACGTGGAACTATGTCTTGGTTGACGAGTTCCAAGACGTCAATGCGGATCAGTTCGAGCTCTTAAAGCTCCTCGTCGGGCCAGACGGCGGAGGTCTTTTCGCCATAGGTGACCCAGATCAGGCCATATATGGATTTAGAGGGGCAGACAGATCTTTCTTCTTTAGACTGCCTTTGGAATGGCCTTGCTGCCGAGTTGTTCATTTGACAAGGACTTATCGATCACAATCAAACATAGTAGAGGCGGCTCGAAGAATTCTTGGGCCGCAATACTCAAACAGAGAGCTTATCCCCGCCTATAAGGGATCGGAACTGGTGAAGATCGCAGCCCTACGAGATCCATTGGCCGAAGGCAAGTACATAACGAGAACGATCGAATCTTTGATTGGGGGCGCCTCATTCGAGTCAGTAGGTAGGGCCGGATACATGGGCGGTGATCGGAATCTTGGGTTTGGTGATTTCGCAGTACTATACCGCTTGAACGCAGTAGGAGACACTCTGGAAGAGGCTTTTGCCAAGTCAGGAATCCCGTATCAGCGCTCGATACGGACGACGCCAGAAGAAGAAGCGGACGACCTAGATCTGCGTGTTGAGGCGGTATCAATGATGACCATGCATGCATCAAAGGGGCTTGAATTCCCAGTAGTATTTATTGCAGGCTGCGAGGATGGGTTGGTCCCTTACATCAAGGAAGATGCGTCTTCCGATGCATTACAAAGATTGCAAGAAGAACAGAGGCTCCTTTACGTAGCGATGACCAGGGCAAAGCATGGGCTGTATCTAACTTCAGCAGCAAGAAGGTCCCTATTTGGCTCCTTTCTGCCGGGGATGAGGTCGCGATTCCTCCCTCTTGTAATCGAGCCTCCCTATGAAATGGAGAGAGTGAACGAGAATAGAGGGGCAAAGCGTAAGAAAGCCCAGTTCCAGTACGGGCTATTTGAACAGTGAATTGTGAGTTTTTTGGGTTAGGAGCTTGCTGGTGGGTTGATGAGAAGCGCTTGACATTCGGGATTTATGAGGATATATATATATTAATAAAAGACAATGAGGAGCCCACAACCTAGTGAATAAGGTTCACCCAACAACACCTCTCATGATCTTGCTTGCCCTTTTTGCCATCGCTTCACCTATCAAGGGAGTCGCCGTATCAGGGTGGTGCGCCACATCTCTCCCGGATTTTGATCTGTATCAGTTTCCGAGGCAAGCGGAAGATATCTCCATGCTGAACTCAGACGGCAATGTTTTTCGCCTATCGGACCTCAAAGGCCATGTGGTAATCCTGAATTTCTGGAGAAGGGACTGCCCGTACTGTGTACAGGAAAAGGCTTTCCTTAAACGTGTATCCCAATCTATAGGGAGCTCGGATTTGAAAATCATCTGCGCGAATTTTTGGGACAGTCCTACATGGGTGAAGTCCCATGGAGGGGATATGGGTCGTGAGATTCTCGTGACCGCCAGGGTTCCCGGTGTTCAGTCTGTCATAGAAAATGTAGTAAAAGGGCGGCTTATGGGCTATTTCGTGCTTAACGAAGCCAAGGAGGCTGTTTATGAAGTGAAAGGTTTCCCCTCGACTTACATTATTGACAGGCGAGGATTTGTGGTAGCTTCTCATGTTGGGATGGCCAAATGGTCTTCAGGCCCTATAGAGAAATGGCTACGGATGCTTCTCGCAGACAATAGGCAAAGGGACTCATATCCTGATGGAACTGATTCACTAGAGCGGCTTATGGTTATTAAACCGTCTTCGAGTCTTAGTGACAAGGATCTTTCGCCGGCCTCCAACGGACAACATGCCCGCTGATGAGCCTCGTGTAGTGTATTTCTGACGCCGAAGGAAGGCATGTGGATAAACAGTAATGGAATTCATAGTATTGGTCGTGATTGTAGTCGGTTGGGTTGTTTTGAACAAGTTCGTCTTGCCGAGATTCGGTATTTCCACATGAATGTCAAATGGCTGTGGTCCGTCGGACCAAGGGAATGCCAAATCTTCTGATTCATCTACCATGAGGACACGTTAACGATGGAAGCATCGCCAGCCAAGTTCCAACATGACAGACATGTCGCTACCGTTTCTGACGAGGTACTGCAGGGTTCCGACGTTGCAGCCAACGCCGAGGATGCGACAGAGCATATCGATCACAAGGAAATCATGGCCCAAATTAAGGGGCTAGAATTTTTCAGAGAGGCGGAAATATTCAAGGCCTTGGGACACCCGATCCGCCTCAAGATCGTGTATGGCCTCATGAAACTGGGTGGATGTAACGTGAAGAACATGCAAGAATGCCTGGGTCTTCATCAGGCAACGGTCTCTCAGCATCTTATTCATCTTAAGACCAGGGGCATTATTACATCTTCACGTCAGGGTTTGGAGATGGTGTATCGTGTAGCCGACGAGTGGACCAGCTCTATAGTTAACAACATAAGCAGCAGAATTGAGCAAGACGAGTAACGAGAGAAATGGTGCTACCAATTGATTTTTGTTGATTTGGCTCTTGCGTGGCGTTATCTTGTGGCACGATATATGTTAGAATAAACAGTTCAGACAAGACTTTCCTAGAATCGGGAGGGTGAACTCATGAGTGAATTGGTGAGATTCGGCGTTTCAATCCCTGATGATTTGCTTGAGAAGTTCGACGTCCTGATTAGAGGGAAAGGTTATAACAACAGATCCGAAGCTATACGAGACCTGATCAGGGATCGTCTGGTGGAGGAAATGTGGACCGAGACAGATCAGGACGTAGTAGGAACGGTCACCGTCGTGTACAACCATGAGCAAAGCGACCTGGCTCAAAAGCTAACTGAGATTCAGCATCAGAAACACGATCTTATCATCTCGTCAATCCATGTTCATCTGGACTATCACAACTGCCTGGAAGTTTTGATCATGAGAGGCATCCCTGATCAGGTCAAGAGAGCAGGTGAACAATTGATTTCGACCCGCGGGGTGAAACATGGGAAGATTACCATGACTACTACGGGGAGGGACCTTGAATAGGGTGCTTCCGCTGCGAGGCATTACTGGCACCTAGATCACGGCGAAGGAGCCTCTTTTAACTCACCGCTTCGATATCCTCGATACGCTCAAAACGAGCTATGCATAAACCTTCGGGAAAGCCACTGGACGTATATCGCCGTTTGAAGGGGGGGGTACGAGCAATTGAAGGTCAACGGTAAGCCACCGGAAATCTGGGTTGAGATCGCGCAATTTTCCGTCAGTCGGAGGCAGAGAATGTTCGTTTCTCTTGTAACTTACCAGGAAGATCCCGACTCCCCCATATTTTTCAGTCTTGTCTATAAGGTAGGCTTCGCTAAACGCCTTGGGGCTCATGTTGGCCTCTTGTGCTAGTTCTTCGATGTCAGCGTCGCTTACGCGAATCAGGGCATATTTTGCTACGCCTTGCTCGGAGAGACGCGTAAGGGACCTAGCTTCAGAAGAGGCAACGTACACGGTGGATATAAAATAGAAACGTTCGAGATATCGAGCGGCAAGTACTGCGGCGGTTCGACGTCCGCCTACCATATGATGAAATCCATAATATTCATATACCTTCTGCTGTAGTATATCTCCTACCTTGTCTCCTTTATCATATAAGTCTCTGGATATATATCGTAAATATCTTCCTAAATCTTCTGCAGCCTGCGCCACAGGCCAGTCGATACGCACATGAAAGTGGGAGATGCCGAATCGGTAACGTGCCCTTATAGACGGGTCCCGTTGTATGAGTACAGCGAAGTCTGTCTTCATGACACTTCGCAAGATCACAGGGAAGGCCGAATCTTCGAAAAATCTCGTGCGTTGCCGAAAGACATCCTGGAGGTCGAACAGCCCGAAACTGCCTAGGTTTTCTTTGGTAAGTTTGTTGTCGTCAAAAAACCTAACAAAGGTCTTGGATTGAGAGGGTAAAGAGTCTTCTAGGAACATAACGATGAAGTGGCGATGATTAGGGTTCTCAGGCTCAACTATTCTCGCCCTTGGTTTTAGCTCTCTCATCTCGACAAAGGGATAATCTAGATTGTGCTCTTTGAAAGCCCGGTATGATGCGACAAGAGCCTCGTTGATGAGCAAGCAGTCCAACTCGTCTCTCAAGAAAAAATAAACGCATCTACGGAATCGTTCATTCCAACTAATCTCGTTTCTTCTTAAGAATGGCATATTATGTCTTTCCTTGGGGCAAGGCTGATGATCTACGTGGTGCTGAATCTCTTGAAAAGAAAGTGTTAGCACAAAAGTTTCCCTTTTTACAGGATCATGTTATCTTTTACATGAGGCTTACCGGCTTCGAAGCGTATAAGCTAACGAAGGAGAGGAAACGAGAGGGGATGTCATTAACAGAAACTGGCGCAAACAGAGGAAACTCACAAGACAATGCGGATGACGTAGGGGAAGATTTTGCCAGTCTTTTTGAATCGGGCGACTATGATAGGGAAGCAGTAGTACGAAGGGATACGAGAGTAGAAGGTCCGGTCGTTTCGATTGGGGAAGAATGGGTATTTGTGGATATAGGCGCAAAAACTGAAGCATGCATGGCTCGAGAGGAATTGATCGATGAGAACGGCGTCTTGACTGCGAAGACAGGCGAGATTGTCACGGGATATGTTGTTAGTATAAAGGAAGGCGAGATCATATTGAGCCGTAAAATGACGGCAGCAGCCTCTGAAGATGCAATACGGTCCGCTTACCGCAGCGGGATTCCTGTGGAAGGACAGGTCATTAGCGAGAGAAAGGGCGGCTACGCCGTATCCGTCTTCGGGAAACAGGCCTTCTGTCCTTTTTCACAAATTGATTTTCCTCCAATCGCCGACGGCGCTGAGTACATAAATCGCAAGTATTTTTTTCGGATAGCTCGCTATGAGGAGGGTGGACGCAACATCGTGTTGTCGAGGCGTTCATTGTTGGAAGAAGAACGAGAACGGAAGGTAGCATCATTAAGAGAATCCCTGCGGGTTGACGATGTTTTGCAGGGCGTGGTTACTCGGGCCACGCAGTTTGGGGCTTTTGTGGACCTTGGGGGAATCGATGGCCTGATACCGATATCCGAACTCGCCTGGGATAGGGTAGCAAATGTTTCGGATGTTGTCTCGGCAGGCGAATCGGTAGAGGTTAAGATTATCGACCTGGACTGGCCCAACAAAAGGATTTCGCTGTCCAGGAAGCGGGCAATGCAAGATCCGTGGGACACTGTTTCCAGCCGCTATGAAGAGCAGCGGATTGTAGATGGTATCGTCACGAGGCTTATGAATTTTGGGGTGTTTGTCCAACTGGAACCCGGCGTAGAAGGATTGATCCACATCTCGAACCTTGGAGTCGGAAGACGAATCAGCCATCCGCGAGAGGTAGTTTCAGAAGGCGATCATGTACAGGTGCGCATCCTCTCCATCGAGCCGCAATCAAGACGTATTGGTTTTGAACTAGTTCCAGATACGATGGTTGGCGGTCAACAATACTCCGAAATCCTGGAAGGCGAAGTACTGATAGGAACGGTAGAAGGGATAAAGGACTATGGGATCTTTGTTGGACTTCCAGACGGCCGGACGGGTTTGCTGCATTTTTCGGAGTTGGCGTCTCATGGGAAAGGAGAAGCCAGCCGACGATTTGCTGTTGGAGACCAAATTGAAGTGCAGGTCCTAAGAATCGATTCAGGAAGTGGGCGGGTATCGCTGAGCACGAAGAGCCTGGAACGGCGTGAAGAGGAATCAAACCTGCGAGAGTTTACGGATAAGCAGGCGGCCAAATCTTCGTTCGGCACATTGGGTGACCTTCTAGCCGACAAGTTGAATAAACCTTAAGCTAAGCGGAAACGCCAGGCGCAAATGGTGTGATCAGGAACCTTGTCGGGGGTACACCCCTAGTTTTCCACGACGATCCGAGGGTCCATTTGGCCACAAAATGAAGTGTAATCAGTGATGCCAGCAGACTTGCATGGATAGGGGGCCATCCCCTTTAGTTTTTGAGCCGACTGTACCCCACATTCGATCATGCAAAATGTTAGAGTATCTTTGTCATCCCAATGAGACGTGTAGGGATTGATCATGCAATAGATACGGTAGTTCAGGGCTATTTCGAGAGCCTTCCCCCCATGGTCTGGAATACCTATTAATACTTTATGTTACAGCGATTCTGGAAATTAACCGCGATTTGCATGCCTGACTCCATCCGTCATTCCTGTGGAAACAGGAAGTCGGGAATCCTGGATGCCCGATCACGCCGAACATGACAAGGCATGACTGCGGCGTGAATAAGGCAGGGGGCCAACATGCTCGAGGCCACTTGAACAGCCATGATAGTCAATGCAAACAGTTTTCGATTCGGCCAGAACTCTTGAGAAGTACTATAGAGAACTTTGCTCGCCATTCGTTCTTACCCCCGATAAACTGGATGAAATATCATACTGCTCTTGGCGTAGTGGAGGGTGGAGATCGAGCGTGAAACGTATCTATTGCTCTTAAGGGTTCTCGCTTCCGTGTTGGTCGATGCCGTATTCCTTGAGTTTGAGCTGCAATGTCCTGCGGGTTATACCAAGGATACTTGAGGTACGCGTTCTATTGCCATCGTTGTCTTCAAGGGTCTTGATAATTAATTCTTTTTCCATCTCCCGAATGGTCATGCCTGGTCTTATGCCTTGTCGCGCTTGTTCCATGAGTGGATCGGCCGTTGCGCCTCGGATTGACTCAGGCAGTTCCGAGAATGGTACATATTCGTCTGAGGTAAGTATAACAGACCTTTCTACTACGTTTTCTAATTCTCGAATGTTGCCGGGCCAGGGGTACCTCATGAGCGCATCCAAGGCTCTGGGGTGAAATCCTTTCAAGTTTCTATTATTCTTCTCATTATAGATCTTGAGAAAGTGCTCAATTAGGAGCGGTATATCCTCTCTTCGCTCCCTCAAGGGGGGCAGCTCGATAGGCACGACATTAAGCCGATAGAATAGGTCTCCTCTAAACGTTCCCTTTTGGACTTCATTCTTAAGGATTCGGTTGGATGCGGCGATGATGCGAATATTCACCTTGACTGTATGGGTAGAACCCAGCGGCTCAAATTCCCTTTCCTGCAGTACGCGCAGCAATTTTGCCTGGGTGGCTGGAGTCATTTCTCCAATCTCATCGAGGAAGATGGTCCCTCCGTCGGCTAATTCGAAGCGTCCAGGCCGTCTTCCTACAGCCCCCGTGAAGGCTCCTTTCTCATGGCCAAACAGCTCACTTTCCAGAAGTGTTTCCGGCAGGGCAGCGCAGTTTACCTTTATGAATCTCTTGTCCGCTCGGCCCGATCCTTGATGGAGGGCATTGGCAATAAGCTCTTTTCCCGTTCCTGATTCCCCCAGTATAAGCACAGAGGCTTCAGTGGGAGCAACCATGGCCACGGTCTCTAGGATGTGCTTCATGCGCTCTGAGCGTCCAACAATCCGAGAAGCATCGAAAAGGTTTTCAATGCGCCTTCTTTGAAGGATGTTGTCTTCCTTGAGTCGCCAGAATTCTAGACTCTGCTGCACCTTTATTCGTAGTTCATCTATCTCCAATGGCTTCGTGAGGTAATCATGGGCGCCTGCCTGGAGGGCTTGTATTGCGGTCTCTACTGAGGCGAATGCAGTGATGATAATGACCGGAATGCCGGGGGATATTTTCTTAATTTCTTTGAGCGCCTCGATTCCATCCATGCGGGTCATACGATTGTCCATAAGGATGAGATCGAAGAATTCTTCTGAGACCCTCGCAATTGCGTCCGTACCGTCTTCTGCTTCAAACACCTGGTAACCGTCCAGGGAGAGATTGGCTTGCAGCATCTTTCTTTGTGACGGTTCGTCATCGACGACGAGAATTTTTGCTTTGTTATGGTTCATCGGGCTCTCTTCACACTGCCGCAGATTGGTAGATCTCAGGCACGAGGTTTTCATCGGCGTCGGTCGATAATTGGTATGTTTTAAGGGACACGACAAACTTCGTTCCCTTGCTTACTTCTGATTCAACGTCTATTTCTCCTCCATGGGTTTCAATAATACTTTTTACAATGGCGAGCCCCAACCCTGTGCCTTTCTTTTTCGTGGAAAAGAATGGGTCAAAGATTTTATCCAAGTTTTCACGCGGGATACCTTCACCGCTATCCTGAACGATCAGACTTACCTTGCCGTCTTCGGTTGCTTCACTCACGACACTAATGGTACCGCCCCTTGGAGTGGCTTCGATGGCGTTGAGAAGTATATTGAGGAAAACTTGAGTCATCTGGTCAGCATCCATAAGGACCAATGGTACTTGATCTTGGTTACATTTCCTCTCCACGCGTATGGAGGCGGCTGAGAATTCTCGTTCTAGAACTCGAACGCAGTGGTCGATGATTTCGTCAAGCGATCGTATGCTCATGCGAGGCTCGCGAGGTTTTGAGTAGGCGAGTAATTTGGAAATGACCCTATTAAGTCTGTCCACCTCCGTGAGCATTAAATCGGTGTATTTGTAATCCTCTTCGTCCAAATCAAGTTTTTTCTGGAAATATTGAATGAACCCCTTGATAGAGTTGAGTGGATTACGGATCTCGTGAGCTACCCCTGCAGAGAGGCGGCCGAGGGCCGCGAACTTCTCATTCATAGTAACCTTTTGTTCCAGGTCACGAATCATGGTCACATCGCGAAGTATGATGACAGCCCCTCTTGCTACCTTACTGTTCGGCTCTTTGAGGGGAGACACTGAAAGAAATAGAAATGTTTTGTTGCGGCCTTCGTGGGATATTCGAACTTCCTTTTCCAGTATAGATTCAGAGTCTGATAACACCTGCCTAACCTCATTCTCTAGAGGCAGCAAGTCATCGATTGGTTTCCCTTCGACCTCTTCTCTCGTTTTTCCGAGTATCTCGAGAGCTGTAGGGTTGAAGGTAGCGACACACAACGACCTATCTACAGTGATTAAACCGTTAGGCATGCTTTCGAGCACATTCCTGGTGTACTCTCTCATTTCGTCTAGCGTCCGTCGTACAAGATATGCGTTCTGAACAACGAATACAAAGTAAATTCCCGCAGATCCGATGATAAACAAGACAACGCCCATGAGGATGGCAAACATGAGGTCTTGATGGCGAACCTCCTTGAAGCGATCCATCTTGAGCCCCAGAAAGAGCACTTGCTTGTGCTCCCGATCAAATACGTCAAGCAGTTCCTTACCTATCCTCGTGTGCCGCGCTATCAGTTCATTCTGAGCCAATTGATCGGGAAACGGCGAGAACGGCTTCCAGATTTCAAATATGGTTCTACCTTCAGGAAGTTCTACCTTGTAGGATAAGGGCTCTCCTGTTCGTATGACCGCCTTAACCGTCTCCATCTCTTTGCCCATGAGCAGTCGTAGCCCGATCTTCGCTGGTTCGCTGTGGGCAACTATGATGCCGTCGCTGTTTATGAGTCCAGCCCATTCGACGTCAGGGTCTCGAGCAGCCTGTTCAATGAGAAGCTGCAAGTGTTCGATGCCCCAGTCGCCTTCCATGAAACCGGTCCTAGTGCCAGCTTCTAGCGTTCGAATGACAGATACGCCCTGGCGACTCGTAAATTCTTCCATACGCTGGTTTTGGACGCTTATATTTCTCAGTGTAAACAGGACAACAATAGCGAGCATAGTAAGGGCTACCAATACAATGGAAAGCACGGGCAAGTATTTCAGAATGAGCTTAAATCTCATGGTTATGACAAGGAGAGGTCTGGGCTTATTTCAGAACACATGTCTGCCTATCCGTATGCGAGTTTTTTAGGTGTCATGCGAGTCTGTCCTCTCATCTATACCAGATCATGGTGAGCATTACCTCGGCTCGCGACGGACAGGAAGTCATTCTTTTCTTTAGTTGAATAAAACTTATACCTATGTCTGTCAATAGCGTCTTGGTTAGATAGATAATAGTGGCTGTGGCTCTTGGTAAAAAGGCGCGGTTTTATTGTTGCGTGATGTCAAGAAGATGATTGAAAAATATCAAAAAATATGTTATGTGACGCATTACTTTTTAGGTAGAATATCCTGAAAAGTAGGTATTTTTAGTATATTTAATTGTAACAGGTTTTGACGCGGGAGCGTTCAAACCCTTCTCCAGTATCTCCCTAGGACTGTCCATGATCGAAATCACAAGCGCAAGCACAGAAATGTCTTGGAATGAGAGAGGCCGCCAACTCCTGGAGGCCGGCAACATTGCTGAAGCAATAGAGTGTTACAGGCAGTCGAGCGATCCGGACGCCCTGGATGAGCGCGAAGCCCGCAACATGCTTATCGAGGCTCGAGCCAACCTTTCCAGGAAATACCTTTCTGAGGCGTTGGAGTGTTTTGAGGAAGCTCTTATAATGGGAACGCAGCTTCAACGTATTCAGGCATTGGAGGGTATTGTGGCTGTGGCTGAGGCTCGTATGAGGCTTCCACGGCTGACAGCAGCCCTTAAGAAAGGTTTGCGTGAACGCTTCGGGAAGCGTGACTCTGCCATCTACGGCCTTGCCCTAGGTCCGGAAGGCGACAACATAGTTCTTTTGAGTGAAGAGGCGATAGAGCCTCTCCCAGAACAGTTGAAGCGAGGGTCTAGGATAGGCAAAATACCAGCTCGATTATCCGAGACCGCGTCCCCTATCGGCGCCCAAAGGGGAGTAGCCTATGCGGACATGGAGGACGTGCAATACATTCTAGACATAGCTCGTACGTTAAAAGAAATTAGCAACGTTCACAGGGAGCGCTCAAACCATACCGTCAATACAATTCGCAGCTCGAGATAAATTCTTTCTCTTTTCTAGTTGAAAGCAGAGACGTGTTAGAGGGATGGTGGGTGGTTTGTGTGAGGGTGTTCCCGATGCCTTTCGTCATACTGGACCTTGAGTAGAGCTTGACAGAGAGATTGTCTCCTATTAGAGATGTGGAGAGAGAAGCTCTGAAAGCGGCCTGAGGGAAGAACACTTTTTGCGCATCTTGGCACTGGACATAGGCTCGAAAAGAATCGGAATAGCGGTAAGCGATGAACTTGGTTTGACGGCTCAGGGTCTAGAATCGTATAAGTGCTCAAATTTGGGAAGTGATCTCGAGTACATAGTGTCATTGGCGAACCGCTACGATGTGCAAGAGATCGTGGTGGGTATGCCTTATAATATGAACGGGTCTGAGGGGCATCAGGTCCAATGGGTGAGAGACATAGTTTCGCGGATGCACGAATTGACAGACATTCCCATAAAGGAATGGGACGAACGGCTATCAACAGTGGCTGCCGAGCGTACTCTGTTGGAGGCTAACATGAGCCGCGGCAAACGGCGCAAAGTGGTGGACAAATTGGCAGCGGTCATCATTCTGCAAGGTTACCTTGACATGAAACATTTCGGGAATCAGATGTAAGACACATGAAGCTATCACTGCTATCTATCGCCAAACGTTCTTTGCTTGTCCTATTGATTGTGGTCGGAGCTGTTGGTTTGTATGTGGGGTATAAGCGCATACCGCAATTCGTAGATGAATTTTATCGGTTAGGGCCGGTCGAGACGGTCCCTGCGAAAGAAGTTGTTATCACGATTCCCAAAGGGGCTACATTGTCCCAAGTATCCAAGATCTTGCAAGAGAACGGGATTATTCGTAGTAGTCTCATATTTAAGCTGGTGGCGTTAATTCGGGGAGAGCAGCGTAGGGTCAAGGCGGGTGATTATCTCCTTAAAACAAGCAGCGATCCCGGCGACGTACTCGATCTGTTGATATCCGGCAAGACTCTGGTGATTACTTTGACTGTACCGGAAGGGTACAATATTTTTCAGATTGCGGAGCTTTTTCAGCAGACAGGAATATCGTCGCGTGAGGAAATGCTTTCTGCTGCTCGAGACAGTTCATTCATAGCCGAGCTGGGGCTCGAAGGCGGCTCTTTAGAGGGCTATCTTTTCCCGGACACGTATTTTATAAGGCCGTCAGAAAAGAGCGACCCCAAGCTCTTTTTGCGCCGGATGGTCCAACGATTTCGCGAGGTGTATGACAAGGACGTTAAAGAGACAGCGGAACAGTTCGGCTGGACGCCTCTTCAGGTAGTGACGTTAGCCTCGCTCATCGAAAAAGAGTCTAAGGCATCTGAACATGCCCTTGTGTCAGCAGTCTTTCACAACCGCCTGAGATTAAGTATGAAGTTGCAATCAGATCCCACTGTAATATATGGGATAAAACCCATGGGCAGTAAGATTAGAAAGGCTGATCTGGAGAGAAGACACCCGTATAACACCTATCAAAATACCGGGTTGCCGCCCGGTCCAATTGCGAACCCGGGGAAAGAATCTCTCCTTGCAGCGGTAGCTCCTGCAGACGTGGATTATCTATATTTTGTCTCGAAGAACGATGGGACGCATCAGTTTTCCAATACATTGAACGAACATAATCGGTGGGTGAACTTATATCAGAAACAGCCGTTAAATCAGGTGCAGTAGCACGAGTTGACACACACTGGTGTTCCAAGACTCTCTGGCAAGGATAATAGCGCCTGTGGAGGTGCTGGACTAATTATCGTAACAGGAATTGGTGCCAAATCGGGCAGCTTTGCGATAAGGGAATGAGGACTTCTTTCTCGCGTGCAGTTTCGACTCCTAAGATGCGGTATTACATATAGCTTGGCAAAAGAGAAGGCCAATGGGTGGCGTCCTGTTAGCGGCAGTTATAGCTGTGGCCAGAATAATGACCTAGAGGTCTGCAGCGACCCGAACGTAAAGTTGGAAAGGGTGGTTGGGTCATATCTTGCAATAGGACCGACCTCGGCGCCGGCCCTTCGCAAAACAGGGGTAATCTAGCACTGATACCATCTTCGCCGCTAGGCCAATCCGAGGTGCTTATGACGGTTGAAACAGATGGAAATGGGCGTGCTTGCCCCCACTCAGGCATTTCATGTCGCAACTGTTGTAGGTCAGGATATCGTCGGAGATGAAGATCCAGTTAGTACTTTATGCCTCCCTCGCCCACCTTCTTCCTTCCGGAAGCAAGGGGAACACGTGCACGTTGGAGGTTGAAGAAGGTACAACTGTTGGAGTCTTACTTACCAGGCTCGGGATACCCGTCGATGCGCCGAAGGTAGTTTTTGTCAACGGGCGGCATGCAGACTACGACCGTTCCTTGACTACCAATGATCGCCTAGCCGTATTTCCTCCCATTGCCGGCGGATGATCCGACGCTTCCTGGCGACATGGGCAATGCCTCGTTGTATGACCGGGTAGATGGTTGGTCATGCGACTTCAAACAGGGTGGTCAGAATATGCAGCCTTTAACGCTTCGATCGTGGGAGTCGGTCCGACACGAGTTGGATGGTATGCACTACTCGCGGGTCGGTTGCCTCTCCTAGATTCCCCGTCAAAGTCAGTCGGCATCCGGGACAACCTGTGGCCAGTACGCTGGCGCCGGTAGCCCTTACATTTTCTTTCTTTCTAGCGGTCACGCCGGCGGACATATCTACATGCTCGAATTGAAACGAGCCCGCTCCGCCGCAGCACTGATCCGCGCCCTGCATCTCAAGAAAATCCACCCCTTCGATCGACCGCAGTATCGTGCGGGGAGGGGCTGACACTTTCATGCTCCTTACGAGATGGCATGGATCGTGGTATGTAACAGAAACTGTATTACCATCTCTCGGTTTTTCAAGCGGCAATTTGTCGATGTTATCTGCAACGATCTCGCTTACATCTCTTACTTTTTTCGCTATTCGGAGGGCCTTATCTGTATCGAGTCCCATGTCCTCCAAGAGGTGGGGTATGCCCTTCTTGAGCGCCCCACCGCAGGTGGCGCAGTCCACGACGATAAAATCTATGTCATTCCTATCCAGTATCGCTAAGTTTTTGTGGATGTTTGGCAAGGCTTGGTCCCTAGCGCCGCTGAGAAACATTGGTACGGCACAACAAACTTGGTATTGAGGTATCAGGACCTCTAGACCTAGGTGGGTCAGAACGTTGACGACCGCATGGCCCACGTCTTCGTAGATCATATCTGTGGCGCACCCCACAAAATAGATAACCGTACCAGACCTAGACGTTTTGCTGGGTACCTTTTCCCCAACGCTATGACGGAACAGCCTTTTGTTGAATCTCGGCAATCTTCCTAGGGGTATATTCCCTATGCAAGCACCTAAATTTCTTGGGAATGGAATGATGTCCAGTCCGACACGGGCCACGCGTGCACCCAACCTCATCAACAGGGGGTTATTGAGGGCTGTGAAAAGGGCTTTTTTCGAGACCTTGTTGCCTAGATTCTCGTTCAGTTTAACACGCATATTTTCGAACACCCGATCGAGGCGTACGCCGCTAGGACAAGCGGCCGCGCACGATTCGCACATCAAGCAACTCATCAGGGCGTCTTCCAGACCTCTTGAAATAGACAGGTCCCCTTCCAGATAGTGTTTCACCATCTGGACTCTCCCTCTCGGGGAATGCCGTTCCATCCTGGTCACCCTGTAGGTTGGACATACCGGCTGACACATGGCGCACTTAAGGCAATTGCTTAGATCCTCTGTTAAGTGGTCTGGGAACATGAAGCCCTCTTTCCTGCGGCTAGCACGATGACGACAATTGTCCTTACCGTGCGCTTAACTCTATGAAATTAGGTTAGTTGCCGAAATTGTTGAGGAGACTTATTTGCTTCTCCAGCAATGACAGGAACAAGCGCTCTGCCGTTGCACGTTGTGACAGAAGCTCATGTCTGCACCCTTACACGATGCTGACAAATCAAATAAATTTCAGTGGATTCAGAATCCCTTTTGGGTCTAGAGCCGTCTTGATTTTTTTCGAGACAGTCATGGCAACCTCGTCTAGTTCCATGGAAAGAAACTTTGACTTGGCCATTCCGATGCCGTGTTCCCCTGATAGTGTTCCTCCTAGGGCAAGGGCTTCTCGAAAAATCTCTTCAGCGGCGCGTTCAACTCTATGGAGTTCTTCCTGATCTCGTTGATCAAACAGAATAAGAGGATGAAGGTTGCCGTCCCCTGCGTGGGCCAGAACGCCTATCTGAATACTGTATTTTTTTGCGATTTCGATAGTCTTACGTATCATCACGGTGAGATTAGATACTGGGACCGTCGCATCTTCAATGGCCGCATTTGGTCTCAGGCGCGCCATCACAGAAAAGGCTGCCCTTCTGGCAGACCAGAGTTTTTCCGCCTCGCCCTCGTTTTTCGACACTACGATTCCAGAGGCATTGTTCCTGTGAAGCACTTGTTCAATGCGTTGTACCTGGGATTCGAGAGCCTCGGGGTCGCCATCCACTTCTATGAGTAGAATGGCATCCACATGCACCGGCAGGCCCATGTGGGTATCCGCTTCCACGGCTGAAATAACCACTCTGTCCATGAGTTCAAGACCGGCTGGCACAATTCCTTCACCTATGATGTCAGCAACAGAGTTTGAACTGTCATCGAGATTGGGGAAGTCGGCCCGTATAGTTCTAGAGGCCTTTGGCTTGGGTATAAGCCTCACAATTATTTCTGTTACGATACCCAACGTCCCTTCTGACCCACATAATAGGCGTGTTAGGTCATAGCCGGTAACGTTCTTTATCGCTGTTCCGCCTGTCCTAAGGACATCGCCGTTCGCCAAGACGACCGTCAGCCCGAGAAGATAGTCACGAGTTACGCCGTACTTTAGGGTTTTAGGTCCACCGGCGTTTGTGGCAACAGTCCCTCCCATCGTTGCCACTTTCCAGGAACTCGGATCTGGGGGGTACATGAGACCATATTTTTCCACTGTTTGTTGAAAATCGTAGTTAATAACCCCCGGCTGCAACCTAGCGACTCTGTTGCTCGGGTCTATGCTCAATATTTTATCCATCTTGCTCATGGCGAGCACAATGCCACCTGCCATGGGCACTGTTTCTCCGGCCAGATTAGTGCCGGAGCCCCTTGCAACCACTGGAATAGCATCGCGGTATGCCACCTTCATGATAGCGGAAACTTCTTCAGTGGTAATTGGGTATAGGACAATGTCTGGTTTGTGCTCAAGGATGTGAGGGTCATAAGAGTATGCAACAAGATCCTCTGGAGCGCACGATGCTCTGCCTGATCCCACCAGACTTACTAGTTCGTTTCTTAGTTCTGTCTTCATGAGTTGTCCTTGCGGCCCTACCGCTGTTGAAATGTCTAGAGTCCGATCAAGACGCAGTTGCGTACATGTTCTAGCTGTTTATAAGTTATTGGACATATTAAGTCGAGATGAACCAAAATCAAACAGGATTTTTTCTTCATTTGGCAAGTGAACCGTTGAAAATATTCGTCTGGAAACGTATCATCGGACTTTGCTTACGCATCTCACAGGACGCAGTGAAAAAGGATATGAAGGCGCATACAAGAAGTGAAATAGATGAAGGGCACCGGTTGATCCCGAAGCAGTTAACCTTGCCACCACGATTACTCTTAGGCCCCGGCCCGTCCAACATCCATCCACGGGTGCGAGCGGCCATATCTATGAATGAAGTGGGGCACCTAGACCCAACATTTCTGAAACTCATGGGAGAGACACAGGAACTGTTGCGGTACGTGTGGCAGACAGACAATCAATTCACCATCCCTGTGAGCGGTTCGGGTAGCGCGGCCATGGAGGCTACGCTGGCCAATTGCGTAGAGCCAGGGGACGTTGTATTAATTGGAGTGAACGGTTACTTTGGAGAGCGTCTTTGTGACATGGCGAGCCGTTATGGCGCCGAAGTCAGGCGGATGGAGCGAGCTTGGGGCGAGGTATTCACTCTTGAAGAGATAGCGGATGGGCTGCAACAGCACAGGCCTCAAATGCTCGGGTTAGTACATGCGGAAACGTCCACTGGGGCACTTCAATCTGTAGAAGGCATAGGAAAATTGTGTCGGGAATTCGAATGCTTGTTTCTCCTAGATACAGTAACCAGCCTGGGTGGAGTACCTGTCTTTCTTGATCGTTGGCACGTGGACATCGCATATAGTGGAAGCCAGAAGTGTTTGAGTTGTCCGCCGGGGATCTCGCCGCTCACCATGAACGACAGAGCGGTGGACAAATTGAAGCGCCGGAAGACAAGGGTGAGCAACTGGTATCTGGACATGGGTTTATTGGGGAAATATTGGGGCAGCGAGCGGACCTACCATCATACGGCCCCAATTAATATGAACTACGCTCTGAGAGAAGCTCTAACTCTTGTGGCAGAAGAAGGCTTAGAGAAACGCTGGGAGAGACATAGTAGCAGCGCTAGATTGCTATGGGAGGGACTCGAGGAGCTAGGGCTCGAATGCCTCGTTCCCAAGGAGAATCGTCTAGCAAGTCTAACAACGGTACTAGCCCCGGACGGCGTCGATACCAAGGCCGTATGCGGTTATCTACTGAACAATTATAACATCGAGATAGCAGGGGGCTTAGGACAGCTCGGGGGACGCGTCTGGCGAATTGGCCTAATGGGGTACAATTCTCGGCCAGAGAATGTGACCTTGCTGCTCGCAGCCTTGGGAAACGCCCTTTCTGCATGCTCATGAGCTTGCGATTAGCAGGTCCGCACCACAGCAAACGGCATAGATGCAAACTTAGGATCGGTGCGGGCTCTCAAGGGCGCTAGAGTGCGTCGAGGCAGTTCCTGCGGTGGTTGAGATATGTGTGGATCATACCGCACACGCGTTTGGCCTTGGCGGATCGCTCATAGCGTCTCCTTGCTAGGGCCTGAACAATGTAGACAAGCCCCCCGTCGAAAAAAGGTCTTAGCAAAGGCATCACTTGGATCCGTTCCGGTACCAAGACCCTGCGGTACCCCATGGATTCCTTGTACCTGTTTAGCGCCTCGGATTCCCCGGTCAGCCCCCTCATTCCGTATGATACATGGTCTATCTCATCTCGCGAGATGGCTACCTTGGTTGAAACAAACATGAGTGCATTCATCACTTGATACTTCAACAGATCCCGGCGATTGAACAAGGCCTCCCCGTAAAACCCACCGTGAAATGTGAAGTCCACTCTGTACGCAGCCAAATCCCTGCCCACAAACGCCGCCCATGCCTCGAAAATGGGGTTACGAGCGGCCGCCCGAAAATATATCTCCCAGCCTCGGATAGCTGCTTCGTCACATATCCTGCCTTGGCGGTCATACGTGTCTCGTATAAGGTCGAATCCTTCTTTGAAGAGGTCCTCAATGGAAACTTGCTCAACCGTGCACTTTCTAAGGGCTCTCCTGGTCTCCTTACGTTGATTACCCAAAAGGCTGTGAAGATCATAGTCTTTGTCATCTACAAGGTATATATGGCTCGGGTATGCCCGTACATCATCCTTACAGGGGTACCTCAGGAACAAGGCCCCGGATTTCCAGAGATACCACCGTTCGTTTCGAGGTATTGAAAAGGCTTCCTTGCATGGCAGCGGCAGAAACATCCGCAGTCCGTCTGAATGCCACAACCTGCCTTCTGTGAAGATGACCCTGACTCCGATGTCTTCCAGAAAGCTCTTCAACCAATGATTTTCATACCGCCATAGTTCGCGGAGGCTCGTCGGTATGTGGTTACCTTCCTGATCCGCGTAGGCATTCACAAGAATGTTTGAAATATCGCTCGAATCTAAATTCAACCTTCACACCTTCAAGACAGATAATCGGCAATTATCTTAACGGTCTTCTCCGCCACATTCTGGCCAAGCGCTTTCACGACCGGCGCTGATCTACGAAAAGAGCCCTCCGCAATCTGAAAACAAAGCATCCGAATCCTCTCTTTATCACGTCCCACTAACTCGCACGTTCCATGTTCCACGTAAACTGGCCTCTCCGTGTTTTCACGACACACTAGGCATGGGACATCAAAAAAACTCGCCTCGGATTGGACCGATCCTGAGTCGCTCAAAAGGAGACAAGCCCCTGACATCAGAGACAAAAAGTCCAAGTACGGCAGCGGCGCCACCAGGGTCAAGTCTTTGAGTTCCTTAAATTTCCTTAACAATGAAAAGGATTCTAGACGGTTCAACGTTCGGGGGTGAATTGGAAAAACCTTACGAAACGGGATTACGTTAAAAATATCGTACAGCTCTTTTAGAGCCGCCGGATCGTCCACGTTCGAAGGCCTATGAAGGGTAACCAACGCATATCGTCCTTGCTGGAGGCCATAATTCGTCCATGACATTTTCTGCTGGATCTGAGGAAGGAAGAGTTCGAGGGTTTCTAGCATGACGTCCCCAACCAAATGAGCCCTCGTCATATCTATCCCTTCCCTCTCGAGATTTTCCATGCCGGACGGCTCCGAGACGAAAAGGAGATTTGAGAGGCAATCCGTGACGCGTCTGTTCAGCTCTTCGGGCATGGTTTCGTCAAAGGACCGAAGACCAGCTTCAACGTGCGAGACTGGAATGAATAACTTTCGGGCTGTTAATGAGGCCGCTATAGTGGAATTTACATCCCCCACCACCACGACCATGTCCGGTTTCATATCCAGGCACACTTTCTCGAACTCTATCATGATCTTCCCGGTCATCTCGCCGTGGCTACCTGATCCGACACCCAGGTGACGATGCGGTTCCGGCAGGCCAAGCTGCTGGAAAAAGACCTCACTCAAATTCGCATCGTAGTGCTGGCCCGTATGGACAACGTAATGATCGAGATTTGGGTACTCTTTCAGTGTACGATCTAGTGGCGCTATCTTCATGAAATTCGGACGAGCGCCCACCACACTCACGATTTTTGTCTTCATATGCCCTCTATAAATCGCGTAAGCGTCATTGGTGGCAACCGGTTATCTGAATAATGAGCTTCGCATAGTCATAGCCAATCCTCGCCCACGAAAAATGTTCTTCTGCCATCTTTCTTGCACGGATGCCCTTTTCCGCCAGCGCTCCCTTGGGTGTATGAGCAGCCTTTTCCATAGCTTTAGCCAAGGCATCGGGATTCGGCTCTGATACAAACCCGCAGTCGTATTTTTCTACGAACTCCGCTGTTTCATCCACCCGGGTGACGAGAATGGGACGACCCATTGCCGCGTACTCGGCAAACTTTGTCGGGAACGCTGCTCTGCTCGCGATGTGGCCAGGCCTTGCAGACAGCATAATCCCCGCTGATGACAGAAGTTCCAGGAGCCGTGGTCTATCGACCATGTCCACCAACGTAACTCGCTCCCCGAATTTTTCGACCAGCACCCTTTTCAGGGGAGCGTCTTCGGGCTTGAAGCCCACCATGAGCATGCGAACGGACGGGTCGGTAACGCGTTCAAATGCCGAGATGAGATTGTCTATACCCTGCCATACCTGAAAAGCGCCGACGTATGCAAAGGTGTGCATCGGCTTCTCAGGGAATGGAATGAACTTGAATAGATCGAGATCGACCCCGTTGCGGACAACGCTGACGTGGTCTTTGTCCACTCCGGATGCTATGAGGTCAACCATCTGGTACCTTGACTGGGTTATCCAATAGTCTGCGGCGGACACAGCCATTTTGTATGCGATCTTCACCCTAGGCGAGGCAGTCCTTTTCCTGCCGCGTGTAGCAACCTCGTTGGCGAGCGCAGACTGGGCGATGTCGTCACCGTGCATATCCAAGACAACCAGACCGGGCACAAAGGCCTTAACAAAGTACAGGGACTGCCCTGCCATGGGAGCCCCGCAATATATGAAGTCGTACTTGCGCAGCATCCGAAGCCAGAAAAGCATGAACAGGGATGCAGCGGTCTGTTTGCGTAGGGGGGCGTGATCCTCGGCGAAGAATAGATCGCACTGAATGTCATTCTCTCTGAGGCGTTTAGCCAATTCCATTATTCGATAAGCATAGGCGGAGTCGGAACTCTCGCTCAAAGCCGATATAGCTATCCCTCTAGGAAGCATGGATACCCTTTCATCTTGACGAAAGTGCCTGGGTGTCTTTACCGGATACGCTTAGACACCCTTGTTATTCCACGGCTCTTCTCCGAGCTAATCCTTTTGGATGCGTTACAGGAACGAATTCAGATCTGGAAGCTGAAAAAACTGTTTGCGGGAACACGACTCTTTCACTACTAGCATAGTGATCACAAATGCCGCCATTGGAGTCACCGGAAACAGCTATTGCTGCCGAAATCCTCATCCCTGAAAACATACAAGAACAAAGACTGAATCGCCAGACAATTCTCCTAGAGGTTGAAAACGGGTTTGGCCCGCGCATATACTCCTGTGGCGTTGTCTCGGCAACCAAATGGGATGACTTCCCGTCGTCCAGCAGTTCTTAAGAAAGACGTGGTGAGCGAGCATGACTCCTCGGGCCGCAGTAAAAAGGTGGCTCAAATGGTCTGTGGAAGTGGGTACCACATGGTCTGGTATCGCAAATCTCTATCGCGGGAGCCGGTATTTTCAAACAGGACATCGAATCCTCACATACCACAGGATAATCGAAGATCCCACAGATTCTCATAGCATTCATCCTACTCACTTCAAAGAGCACATGGCGTTTCTATCAGACCATTTCCCTGTGGTGAGTGTGGAGGACATAGCCGATCATGTGCGAGGACTGAAGTCTTTGAGTCAGCAAAGCGCAGCAATAACGTTTGACGACGGGTATAAGGAACACGAGTCTATTGCGGCCGAAATCCTGGATCAATACAAACTTACTGCAACCTTTTTCGTCGTCACAGGAGTCCTCGACAGGCTCATGAACGCGCCTGTGGAGACATACCTAGATTGGGATGGGGTGAAAGCTCTACATCAGCGTGGATTTTGCATCGGGTCCCACTGTGTGCGGCACTTGAGCCTCGGAAGGCTAACTGCCGTGCAGGTGGAGGACGAACTGGTTCAGTCTCGCATACGCATCGCCGAGGAACTTGGGATAGTTACTTCAGGGATTTCCTATCCTTATGGCACGTTTCGGGATTACTCTCTAGAGACAACCCTACTGGCTGCGCGTAGTGGTTACGCCTGGGGGGTCACCGCCATACACGGCTTGAATCATGCAGGGACAAATCCTTTTCTCCTCCGGCGCACATCCATGACCTGCGGAGATGGCTTAAAGACCTTCCGCATGATCATGAAAGGATCCCTCGATCCTTGGGCCATTGTGGACAGATGGGGGTATCGCTTTCAAAGGCCCAAGGCCAATATGCTGGAATAGATCGTGCTGAGGTATAGCTGGGTAAGGCGCCAAAAAGGATGGGGCCTCCTTGGATCACCCTGATCCAAGGGGGCCCGGCGGTTAGGAGGATCGAGTTCTGGTTAACGTGATGTCTGGCGACCTACTTGCTGGGAGAGTCCTAGCGACCAGCCCTGGAACATGAGGAGCCCTTTTATGTTTTGATCAACCCAGATGTTGGCCCTTGCAATGACCGTCTTGGGCACATACACTAGGTCGTCTTTACCTACAACATAGTCCGACGTGGTGTTGATTTTGGTGAGGTCCACAGTCCTAGGCGATATGGAACCGTCAGGCGCCTTGGACAACAGCAGGATAGTCCTAGGTTCTGCGGTAATCTTCATACCGCCTGCCATGGCGATTGCCTGCTGCACCGTGATCGGACCTCTCATGTTGAATACGCCGGGCCGATTGACCTCGCCGTCAACAAACACGAGGTTGCCCACCACGTCTTTGAGGAGTACAGAAACCTGCATATCGGATATTAGGTGAGCGTACTGTTGGTTTACCTCTTTGGTGAGATCAGGAATGGTCTTGCCCAAGGCTCTAACGTCAGGGATGTACGGCAAGGATATGTTACCGTCAGGCCTCACGGCAACGACACGTGCCTGACCGTAGGGCGCGGTTGCAATGGCCTTTTGGAGTTCGTCCAGCTTGGCGTTGAATTCCCTTACAGTGACGGTGATCTCAGGGTCTTTCAGCAGGTCCGCATATGTCTTTTTGAGCATGTCAGAGATCTGGTCCGCGGTAAGACCTGCGACCATGACGTCTTTTTTTCGAGGTATGCCAATGCGGCCGTCCGGCCTCACCCTCACCGTTCTATTTAGTTCCGGGTGAAATGCGAATTCTACGTCCACGGAATCTTTGACGGCCAGTCTGTAGGGAGTCGCGGTCTTGTGCGGGACGGTAAGATACAGGAACTCCATGGTATCGCCTTCTGCAAGGCGGTAGAGGGAGGCCGGGAAATGCTGGGTGATGCGTTTGCCCGGCGGAACAGGAGGATCGGGTACCACGGCGCGATGCCTGGGTATCACACAGCCGCTTGCCAGGAGAGCCGCCGCACATACCAACGATAACGTCCGTTTCGCCATGGCCCTAGCGGTGATTCCCTTGAGCGTCCTGAATAATGTCGTGGTTCTCATGTCACGTACCCCTAGGATAATTTCATTCCTGTTTTGTAGTACCTGTGCTCCGCTATCCATCATGCGCCCCCTCCTCAAAACGTCCCATCGAGGGAGACTAAGAGTCCATTGCGTTTGAGTTCGAACACCCTGCCGTTTCGATTGGCCGCGTCATGGAACACACTCTCGTGCTCGATCCCGACCTTGGCCATGAGCTGGAATCTGCTGGTTGGAGCCGTCCAGAGAGATAGGCCCATGGAAATGTCCACATAGTTGAGGTAATTGGGGCTCAGACCGTAAATCATTTTCGTGAAGCCGCCGATGTTGAGGCCCGCCATCCCGTTCATACCAATGGGCAACGCGGCCGACCCCTGCCCCCCGACGCATGGGAAGAGTTCATCTACGTTGATGACTTCTTCGACGCGGCCTGATACACCCACTGGCTCCGGAGGATTTGCCCCATTTGTTGCCCCATCGCCCCACAGCTTCAACCTTACATCTAGATAACGCACCTCCCCTGTCAGCCCTGCAGCCCAGCGCGGTGCAGCGAGGAAGTCGAGATCGTACCCCATGCCGAAGCATGCATATTTCATTTCTGAATGGACATAGCTTCCGGTGGGAAAGGTCACAACGAGATCGGTCGCCTGGAGAGCCTGCTGCGAGGTATTTGGGAGCCGCGTAAGCCGCATATCTTTGTTGACCTGTGTGGATCCAACGTACACTTCGGGTATGGTTCCGAAAGCCCTAAGTAGGTGGTGTTCTAGAGGCCTTATGGAACCTCTGACCTTGAATGTCCGGTTGTCGTTGGGTAACCCTAGATCAGCCTTGAGATCATTCAAAGTACCGTAGCCCGCATTCTGCTGATCAAAGCCTGTACTGCCCTCGATGGTGCTCAGGGTAGTCTCAAACCCGAGGGACCACCTCGGACTATATTCAAGTGGTTCAGCAAACGATGACAGCGGCGTCCCGAGGAGAAGAATAGAAAGGAAGGCTATAGTCGGAATAAAGAGCTTTATTCGGCTACTGGAACGCCGCTGGTTGGATGCGACGTGTACGGTGTCCCTTAGAGGCATGGCTGCCACCTCCATTCTTAAACCGTGGTTCTCTCTCATTGGAGTATGTGTAATGTCCTGCGTGATCATTAGTGCTGCCTCATATAGTCTTCACTTGGGGCGAACTCTGGTTTTTCTGCGGGAAACCCCTGTGTCTTTATTGTCGGACGATGTAGCGGCCGGTTGGCTTGACATACTGTTCACCTTCTTGCGTGTCGATCCCGCGTGCATCGTCGGAGACCAGTGTATTGTAAAGGCCTGTGATGAGTGAATCTTTTGCGTCTCGGACGCTGTCAATGGACTGGTGCACCCCGGCCACGAGGCTGCCTGTGGCGTCGCCGACTTTGGAGATAAGAGGCTTTTCAGTAAGCGATGGCTTGTCCCAGATAAGGTACAGACCGTTTCCGAGAGAAACCGGAGCGTCGGCGCTGACAGCCTGTCTTACGGGCTCGTTTTGGACCGGCTGAGGCGTGTCAGGTTTGACTTCTGCGGGCGAGAGCCCCTTTTCCAGTTCCATCTTCTGGGTCAACAGCAGTTCTCTATTGTGCTTCACAAAGCGAAGCTGCTCGACCAGACATTGACGCATAGCCTTTCTTGCCGCCTGAATTTCAGCCTCGACGGTCCGAATTTCCCTGCTTTCCGGCGCATATTTGAGGCTCAGGGCATTCTTGTTCAGCTCGAGCTGAACTATCTTTTGCTGAAAGTGGGCCAGCGAGGTGGCTTCGACCATGCTTTCTTTGGGGATAAACCCGGCGAAATGGCTTTTGCCTGAGTCAATGAGATTCAGGGCCAGCTCATACTCTCGCTCTTGGATGTCAAAGGCCTGTAGTCTCTCGTTTATGGTCTTTAGAACCGGAGGAACGGGAGCGTTGTCTGCGGAGCTTCTGGCGTTGACCTGATTTGCCGCAGGCGTCGGGACAGTTCGTCTAAATTCCACATAGGAGCGTACATAATTCTCCGAAATGGCCTTCAAGAATTTTGGATCCTTGCCCGTAAGTTTTAGGGTGATTCGAGCTGGAACCGACGAGCTGTCGGTCTCGAGAGAGCTGGCCATCACGAACCATTTGATGAACTCGCCTTGATTCTTGAATCGGTCGCGGCCATCGTTGAGGCCCCTCCGTGGTCTGTAAGGAGGGGCAGAATTGTCTTGCCCCTGAGGTTTTCCGGAAGCAGAAGGACCTATTTGACTTTCGAATAACTTTTGAGCGAGTGTATACACTACATTCGTATTCTTGAAATACCTGGTTTCGTTGTCCAGAGACCACCCCTGTAGATCTGGTGTACGGCCGTCTCCTGATATGAACATGAGACGAGTTTCAACAGAATAGGGTTTGGGCTGGGCCAAGTAGAGAAAAGCGAGGAGTACGAGTACCGCCGAGATGGCAGGCACTATTGTCCTGCGTTTTGTCTTCACAAAATCTCTCGAAACAGCAAGTATATGCGATAGAACCCTTCCAGAATTGGAAACGAACTTTCGGTCCCTAAGGTGCGACCACGAGGAGGATCGCTTTTCGGTCTTCTCGGAACTGGAAAATTCCTCCGGTCCTATTGTAGGTTCTGCAAGGCTGTCATCATTGGACTTTCGGGGAGATCCCTCGAGACTGCGCTGCGGAGCTAAGGCCATGTCCGATCCGAGTTTTTCACTGCACTCTTTGGGACGCAGCGCTCGCGCAGCACAGTCATCGCACGATTGGTCACGTTCCATTCGTGCACTGCGAGAATCTGACTTATAGGGCTGACCTGAGGTGCAGCGAGGCTGCTGCTCGCACTTAGAAGATCCTGATTCGGATGCCCCAAAATCTACCAAAGGCTTCGGATTAACGGCTTGACTAGGTTCAAATGCCTGAGAATAAACCTCGGATCTTCCCGAATGTGCCATTCCCAGTTCAGAAGCCTCGTATTCCGTCTCTGAATACTGACTTGCGAATCCAGGACATTTCTCGTCTAATTTCTGCGTCTGTCTTGAGGCTTGCTCGTGGTCGCAGAAGAACGAATCCCTCCCGGATGGAAGATCCTCCATCAGGCCGTAGTCAAGTTTGTCCGTGAGCGGATGACGAGGCAGCGGATCTGTTTCATCGAGAATGTCTCGTGGGGGAAGTTGTTCACAGCGTGTGTCGTCGAGTCCTTTTCTCTTCAACATGGCTCAATCTCCTTGGCCATAATAATCCAGCATAAATGGACATGTTCGCCTGGGTCCGGAGCGGATACTAACCGACTAGCCCGTCCATCATGGTTGCCTGGTGCTCGAAGTGGGAGCTTCACCGCGTTTAGACACGAAACGAGGGGGTATGGTTGTCTTGTTTTGTCATGAATGTTAGGTGGTGAAGTTATAGGTACCATTGCGATGCCCCTAATTGTATATGTATTTTCATGTGAAATAATGGATTGTTGTATTACTTTCTGCATGTCTTTTGTTATCTATAGCTTTAATGTTCTGTTATAACTTATTGTTGTTAATGACTATTATTCTCCACATAGATGCCACTGGTGGGATGATACCAAAATAAATACAGTTATGTCAAGATGTTTTAGCAATTTATTTATGTAATGTTTCATCTTGACTTTCCAGCCTATGAAATATTATGATTGAATAAAATCTCTGAGAGGCATCCCCAACATGATCAAGGAATTAGCTCAGTCTTATGCAGATGAATTCCATAGGCTACAGTGGGAGCTCTTCCCTGAAGACAAAATGCAGACCGGCCGCATAATTCAAATAACGGCGTCCCGTTTCTCCGAAGGTGTAACGACCACTACATTGGCCTTGGCTGCAACCATTGCCGCGAGCCCACAACGCGAACAGGGCGTTATCGTCGTAGAAGCAAATCTAAGGGATCCCTCAGTACACCGTTATTTGTCTTTTGAATCAGGAGGGTCTTTAGCCCGAGTGATGGGTCAAGGCGATGATGTGTGGCCTCATATCCAAACCGTGGACGCTTTGGGCGTGGCTGTTCTGCCTGCTGGATCAGCGGCGGACGCTGTATCGGCCGGTGGAGAACTGGAAACAACCCTGAACAATATAGGAAAATCGCTGGAGAAGCTCCGCGGAAGATACAGGTACATCCTAGTGGACACCCCGCCGGTGATCCCTTTTCGAGACTCCAACGTCGTTGCGACCATGACGGACGGCATCCTCTTTGTGGTAGAGGCTGAGGTCACTCGTTCGCAGGTTGTCGATTTCTCATTGAAAAAACTCTCGGCGGTACATGGCAAAATTCTTGGCCTTGTCTTGAACAAGAGGCAGTTTCACATCCCCCAGTGGCTTTATCGATACCTGTAGGGATGGGGTACGTAGAGGAAGACTGATTTGCCGACTCTGCGGCTCCTCATGCTTACTCACAGCGTGTATGCCCGAGACATTCGGGTAAGGCGCTACAGTGAGTATCTGGCAGAGGAAGGCCATTTCGTGGACATAGTCTGTCTTCACTCCGAAGACAAAGCTCTTCAGAGCAGTCATCCCCATATAAAGGTATATCCGCTGCCCTTTTCCCGTGCCCGCCGGGAAGGAATAGGGCTCCTGATAAACTGGACCGTCACTGCTGCAATGATGGCCGCCGCAAGCACGATTCTAGAGATTCGACACCACTATGACATCGTGCACGTCCACAACATGCCTGATTTTCTTGTTTTCTGTCCGATCTTGGCCCGGCTGAGAGGCACTCCCATTATCCTCAACATCCACGACCCTCAGCCTGAGCTTGCGAGATCCAAGCTCGGTGTGGGACCGAATCACTATTCCATCCGAGCCCAATTGTTGATTGAAAAAGTGTCTATCGCCTTCAGCTCTCATGTGATTACTAGCACCCGGGTGTTCAAAGAGAGGCTTACCGAGCGCGGGACCCTCGAGAACAAAATCACCGTCATCCTTAACGCCCCTGATCCTAAGGTCTTTCGGCCGAGACTCAAGACCATTCCATCCCCCACAGAAAAGGTTAGTTTTGCCATACTTTATGTGGGGACGGTGGCGTTTCGCTACGGCCTGAGTGTTGCGGTGGCGGCACTCTCCCATCTCCGTAAGGCGATCCCGGGCGTTAAACTTATTGTTTACACGAAGATCGTCCATGAAGGAAAAGCCCTAGACGCCTGTGCGCAGCTCGCAAGAGACTTAGGCGTTGCGGACCTGTTTGAAGTACATCCGCCTATTCCGCTGGAACAGATGCCGAGTCTGATGCAAGCCGCAGATATCGGTATATATCCCGCATGCAAAGACTGCCATATGGATGACGCCTTGTCTCTCAAGGTGCCGGAAATGGCGACGGTTGGCTTGCCCATTGTGGCCACTAGGCTTGCGGTCCTGGAGGATATCTTTGGGGAGGATGCCGTCGCTTTTGTGCCGCCCGGCGACCCAGCGGCGCTGGCGGACAAAATCATCGAGCTATATGAGAATCCTGAACTCCGAAAAGGGTTGGCGGAAAATGCTTTGAAAAAGGTTGCCGCTCTAGACTGGCCAAGCCAATATGAAATTTATCGCGGACTCTTGAAGTCATTGCTGGAAGGCAGAGGCTAATGAATCGCCGCATGGCGCGGTACTATCTGCGCCGCCTGGGCTACCTGAAGTTGGGGGATGTCACCCAAAGGCTGCGTCTAAGAGGATTCCACAAGCATCATAGTCGCATACTCGCAGGTGCTGATACTGTGGGCTCTCTGGAACAATTTTTCCCTGGCGAGGAGGCGTCTTTCAGGCAACTCTCAACGACTGCGGGCGTTAGGGCCGTGGGACCGCATGTCACATCGGGTTGGATAGGAGACGATTCATTCTGGGATGAATTTGCCTCTGTATATCCTTCCGCTGTGGGGCGGATCATTTTCCAGGCGGACGCGATTCGGTCGTATCGAATAACACTCTTCGGCTGGAAGGAACTTCAATTATGTCCGCCTATTCGGTGGTCGGACGCTCTGGCCCCTGACCACCCGGGTTTAGAATGGCCTACTGATCATTATGCTGCGATAGACTTCTTTCGCCACGCCGAGTTTGCCCACTCTGACGTCAAGTGGTGTTGGGAATTGAATCGGTTCCAGCACCTCTTGTGCCTCGGGGCCGCTTGGCGAATTACCCATGAAGAAATTTACGCGAAGACGGCGTGCGAACACATCGCGAGTTGGCTAGATCAAGTTCAATACCCTTTAGGGGTTCAATGGAGCAGCAATCTCGAGGCAGCGCTGCGGATGCTCTCCTGGGCTCGCTGCCACCTCATGTGCGCCAATAGTACGTCATGGGATGATGAATTCCTTATGAGATTCATCCCTTGCCTATATGCTCACGCCTGCCATGTGGATCGGGAACTGACAGTTCATCATACAGTGGGGAACCATTTACTGGGAGAAGCTTGTTCTCTTATCCAACTCTACTGTCTTTACAAGGGTTTTCCCATGGCGCGGCCGCGGCTGGAACGATCAAGAAAGATTGCTGAAAGACTAGTTCCAACGCTGATACTGTCCGATGGGGTTTACTCAGAGCAGTCCACCGGTTATCTCAAGTTCGTCTTGGAATTCTTAGCCTCTGTTATGCCTCTGATGGACACGGTGGGGGTTAGGTTCTCGGACCAGCTGAGAGACAGGATAGCTGCCGCCTTAGAATACATATGCAGTTTGGCGCCTGATCTGTACAACGTTCCGATGATTGGAGACTGCGACTCCGGAAGCGCCATTGGATGGGGGCTTTCTGACTATTGGGACTATGAAGCATTGGTGATGGCATTGTGCAGCCTTTTGCAAAAGTCCCCGCCTGTTGGAGTGGCCGAAGAATTCCCTGCTGAGTCTTTCCTTATTGCTGGAAAGCGTGGTCTAAACGCTCATGTTTCCATGAGAGAACGGCATTTAATTAAGACGTCTAGCAAGGCAAAATCCCAAGTGTTCCGTGAGTTTCCCCAGGGAGGATATCAGGTGAGTACGGATTCTAGGCTGCACCTGATTCTTGACGGGGGTCCGCTGGGCATAAGTCCCGGATACGGACACGGGCACGCAGACGGGCTTTCTTTTGTACTGAGCATTGACGGCGGCCCGTTTGTCGTGGATCCTGGCACCATGCTCTATAATGGGGCGCCTTACTGGCGTAATTATTTTCGAGGCGCATCCGCGCACAATACCGTACGGATGGATGAGCGCGATCCCGCTAGGCCTATAGCTACCTTTCTATGGTCTAATCCTGTAGAGGCCTGTCTGGAACATTCCCGAGCAGGAGATGGGTGGCGACTGCTGCAGGCAAGGCAGAAGACAAGAGCCTTTGTCCACACACGTTCCATTATACATTGGTATGAAAGAGGCGTAGTAGTTGGCGATATAATTCAGGGTCGAGGTACGCGCGGCGTGGACTGTTTTCTCCACTTTCACCCCGATTGGGTCGTGGCGCAAGAGGATGTAGCCCTTTTTACCGCTTACCGTAACAAAACTGTTATAAACATACAATTTTATGGTTGCGAACAAGCTACTTCTCACAGCCACTTCGGTTCGTTGGACCCAATATTGGGTTGGTACTCATCTGCGTACGGGAAGTTGGAACCCTGCACATCGCTTCAGCTAAAACTTCAGGCCGCCTTGCCGGTGAGGACACTCTTTGTCGCCCATTTTCCTAACCAATTCTTGCGAATACCGCCAGAACTTGCAGAATACTTTTCGGTTTGGGAAAATACGCGATTACAATGAATGGTAGCTCAGGTCTAGTCTCTATGCTAAAGCCGTCGGTGGAGGAACAGCTTTGAAAGTCTTGCACATCCTACATCGATCCACACCCGGAACCCACGGCTATGCTGTCCGTAGTCAAGAGATCGTTGCAAAGGAAATGGCAAAGGGGTTGGATGTTACTGTAGTCACGTCGCCCTCACAGGCGCCAGCGGGAAAGCTCGGTGCGGAGCGAAGCGAAACCATTGGTGGAGTCAGGTACTACAGGAGCTGTGGAAGATTACTTGCTCCGCACGCCGAGGTTCATGATCCCAGTCCTTTGAGATCTTTGCTGCGGGTGCTCCAGAATGTTTCTCTCCTGCGCATGGCTCTGCGGCTCTCTGCTTCTTTGAGGCCAGACATCATTCACGCGCACTCCCCGTTTACTTGCGGCATTATCGGCGACATAACTGGTCGTGTTCGCGGCATCCCCACAGTTTATGAAATGCGCGGTATTTGGGAAGACTCGCATACCGGTCGTTATGGCCTAAGTCAGAAGTCTTTGAGATATAGGGCCGTGCGCACTCTGGAGACCATAGCGCTGAGGAAAGCGGATCATTGCGTCGTCATTGCTGATGCTCTGAGAGATGAAGTGGTAGGTCGCGGCGTACACCCTGAAAGGATTACGGTCGTACCCAACGGGGTGGACTGCCGCCGCTTCACTGCTGGTCCGCCCGATCCAGAGCTTGCTCGAAGCCTAGGCCTTCAAGACTCCATAGTCATGGGATACATAGGGTATTTCTTCCAATACGAGGGTCTGGATCTATTGTTTCAGGCGTTCATCTCGCTGACTAGTGAGTTCCCTGAGCTGAAGCTGCTCTTGGTGGGCGACGGTGAACTCATGGCTGTGCTCAGAGGAATGGCAGAAGACAGAGGACTTAGGAATCGGGTTGTTTTCACCGGCAGGGTAAGCCACGACCAGATACTGGACTACTACCGCTTGTTCCATGTTCTTGTGCTGCCGCGGAGGCTGGGTAGAGAGTCTTCCCTGGTAACCCCTCTTAAGCCGCTGGAAATCATGGCCATGGGGAAGCCGCTTGTGGCCAGCGACGTCGGAGGGCATCTCGAAATTGTTCAGTCGCGTGTCAATGGACTGCTCTTCAAATCTGACAATTTGGACAGCCTTGTGGAAGCATGTAGAATCGTGCTCAGAGATGATGGTTTGAGACAGGAGCTGGGCCTGCGAGCTCGGCGATGGGTTGAGGGTAATCGAGACTGGAATGTCCTTGTACAAAGGTACGTTGAACTATACGAAAGATTGTCACGCCGAAAAAGGGAGGCCTAGAATTGTTCGCGAGCGTCCTTTACGACAAGCGCTCTCACTGTCGGCTTGGCAAAATAATTTGGATGGGGCGCAATGGTCGCATGGGTGAGACCTTGGAATACAGCGACTATATCCGCGCCTTCTTCGCACCACGGGCACATCCCCATGAGTTGAAAAACATGTTCTCCTTGTTGGCCTCGCATATACACTGTGTCGTCCACCATGGCCGCAATGACGCCCGTGTCCACATCGCTGATCCAAGCGCGAGCACCAGGGCGCTCCTCACCGCTCCATAGGCCTGTCACTGCGGCAACAATTATTACTAGTAGAAGCCGCTTAGCCCTCGACGGTGTCATTCCTCACCCTGTTTGAATGGCCTGCCTCTCTTGAGCTTTCCAAGCGTTGCCAACACCCTGAACCCGGTAGATTTTTCCAGAGCGCCCGGACTGTCGAATGTGTAGTCGAAGAAATGCGCTGTAAATATGATGCCCAGAGCCAGTGGAACCGAAAAAATAAGGGCGGCAAGGAAAAAGAGGCCGGTCTTAGGGAACACTGGGACAGTTGGTACAAACGGCCGCGCAAGGATTTTCACGTCCACTAGCTTCTGGCGATTTTCGACATTGTCCATCCTGGCCGCTTGGGCTCTGTTTACCATCTGTAGGTACTGTTCTTTAGCTATGGTTTCATGGAGCTGAAGCACCCTAGCGTCTTCGGTCTTGGCCAATAGTAGCCGCATCTCCTCAAGCATCGATTTCTTGTTGTTTTCCAGGGTCGTTTTTTTTGTTTGCAGGATGGCTAACTCGCCAGCTAGAACGTCTTTGAACTTGTTGGCCAAGTCCCTAGCTTGATCAGACGCCGCTCGGTAGTCTCTGCTTTCGGCCGTGAAGATTTCTCCTACCTGCAACTGCTTCTGTTCAGCCTGGAGGAGTTGCACTGCCATGACATTGATGACGGTGTTCTCGCCGCCCCTTTGCATACTCGGGCTGAGCTGACCGGACGCCATGCCTCCTGACTTCATAATGTCCATCATCTTTCCATACTGACTCAGATTGGAACTTGCATCTAGCAGAGCATCGTCAACAGATTTCATCATGGATATGAGTTCTTGTTTTTGCCTCTCCGGGAGCGACAGATTCCACCTCTTTCGGAATTCCGTCAGCTCCTGGCTAGCCCGGTCATAATTCTCTTTTGTTTCCTTGACCTGTTCCGCGAAGAACAGTTCGGCCTGTGGAAGTGAATAAACCTTGAGATGATAGGGTATATATTTATCAAGGAGCGTAGTCAGGATCTTTTGGACCATGATAGGGTCTGGATACCGGAGCGACACGTCTATCACTTTGGATTTTGGAGTTGGGATGGCATTGAAATTGGCCAAGAGAGACTTAGCTACGTTCCTGATTCTGTCGTTCTGGTCGCCAGCGGCCGAAGGCGTTGAACCGGGCGCAGGAGAAGCCTCTCCGAAGAGAGAGCCAATTTCCTGGTTCAATCGGGGAAATAGACCGGGGCTGGCTTCGCGCAGCAGTTCTGGAGCGAGAGCCTTAACTGTCTCGGCCCAGAGGTCCAGGCTTCTTAGGATCTCCATTTCCGTATTTAGGTCCATTTCTTCGACATTGAGGTTTACTATCTGGGAAGGACCTGTACCGGGGGTGCCCGTGAGAAGAGACGTGGTATCTTTCTTGGCTGTCACAACGATCTTGCCGGCAGTTTCGTAGCTCGGGGTCATCAGGAGGCATGCTATAAGCACACTCAGGGGGAAGAGGATGACTACGACTTTGAGGATCCAGATTCTCCTATAAATAATGTTAAGTAAATCTCTTACTGTGAAATCATGTTCCTCATTCATCAAGAACCGCCTTTTATATGGAAATTACGTTTTAATTGTGACTGCGTTCTTACCATCTACATGCAGCGGTGCGTATCAAAAACTAGATAATAAATCAATATATTTCTTCTATCCTTTTCATTGATATTTAATGTAATAGTTTAATATGGGCGACTCCGGTCCTCTGGCCGTTCGCGCGCAGCCTTTGCGCTCGCAGGTATTCGCCATTTGATGCACTTCAAAGCGTCGTTAATTTGTGAGTTTTTGGTGTTTACGAGAATGCCCTTGACAGCCTCATATACTGGCGATAGGTTAAGGGTAGAATATAAGAGGAATATTTGTCGTCGCGTTTTTCTCTATTGGATAAGCCTAAGGGCTTTCCACTACTCTCCGCTGCTTGTCAAATAACCTAGGGCTGGCGGAAATCAGGAGCGCGCTCATGTTTGGGTATGACTCTGCTGCGGTTGTTAGTGGTCGCAGCAGCGCGGATGGTGAGGTCGGCGGCGACTTTCGAGCCGAAGGACGGGAATACCTGGAAGCGCCCCTCCTGGTTTACGAACCATCATGCCCTGACAACAGAGGCTGGGTGCACAACATATCCGAGCATGGGCTTGGCGTCGTGGGCGTGCAAGCCCGGGTGAACGAGATAAAGAGGTTTGTTATTCAAGGGGACGAGGCGATTCCTGTAGAACCATGTGAGGTGCAGGCTGTTTGTCGCTGGGTAAAGCCCTATCCTTTGGACGATGATTTCGACGCCGGATTTGAAATTGTCGCGATTGCCCAGGACGATTGGAACAAGTTGCTAAGTCTTGTACCCTCCCTAGAAGTGGATGAAAAGCTAAGGAAAGAAGAGCGACACAAGGTCGAACCGCCCCTGCCGATATTTGAGGTCGGCAAGCAAGAGCAGGCTGGATACTTGGTTGACATATCGGAGCATGGCTTTCGCGTTATGGGAATGCCGATAAAGCTAGGACAGAGGAAGAAACTTGTCTTCCAGATATTCGACGGGGAATCGACTCGTGGTGTTGAAATAGAGGCCTTGTGCCGGTGGCTCAAGCCAAGAGACCCTGACGAGGATTTTGACGCAGGATTTGAGATCATAGAGGTCTTGGGGGAGAGCTTCAAGAAAATCGTCGCCCTGCATCCCAAGAGACCTCTCAGGTACTGATTTGAATTACAGACTGGGTGACCGCCCGATGATGAGAGGCCTCTTGCCGCTCTCTACAGGTTGAATCTCGTTAACTTTGTCCACCACCACGCTTTGTTGAGAAACGTTCAGACACTGTGCAATCTCTTCCTTTATGCGGATGTCTAAAGCCCTCGATACTTCGGCGCGCGGCACTATCCTTACCCTCACATAACCGTTTTCCTCGACTAGGATTTGCGCTTCCCTAATCTCTTCTGCATCATAAAACGAACACGAGGAGACGGGGGAGATCTCGCCTGATTTCTCATCTCGGAACACGATGTCAGAGGTCCTGCCAATGACCTCGGCTAGGGTATCTGATGCCCTGCCGCAGGGGCACGGGTCACTTCCTTTTATGGTCAGATCCCCGGTCCTGTATCGTATGAATGGCATGGCCGTGTTCCATAGACAGGTGCCCACGATCTCGTAAAAATTGCCCCTGTATGGTACTAACTCGACAATCGCCGTCTCCATCTGTATATGGTAGGCGCGTACGTGTGAGCATTGGAGGGCATAGGCCACAAATTCACTCTGGCCGTATCCATCCACCACTGCCGCTCCAAAACACGCTTCAATCCTCTTTTTCATATGCGGATAAAGATTCTCCGATGACGTGATGATGTATTTTGGCCGAGGCGCATCATAATGGTTCTCTGAGAGCCATTGAGCGATTGTGTAGATGCTCGACGGCCATCCCCTGATGAACGTGGGTCGGTATTCAGCGAGAATCTTGACTACTTGCTCTACGTTTTCGTTGTTCGGCTTTGCCAGCGATATCCTTAGTTCCTTTGAGCCCGATAGGTACTTGAACGTCTTGCCGGAGGTATTCAGGGGCTGACCTTTGATGACCGCTACTTTGTCCCCCCGTTTATATCCCAACCAAAGGAGATGGCGCATGGCTTGCGCCCTCTCCACGGGAATCGTCGTCTTATCAAAATAGAAGTACAGGGATGGTCCGGTACTTCCGCTGGTGTGGGACATCTCTCTATCGAAAGGCGAGACGTTGGTAGCTACAAAATCATTCGAACGAGTTTTTATGATGTCCGACGTCAGGAATGGCATTTTGGGGAGATCTGAAATTGTTTGGATTTCAGACGGTTTCAACCCATGTTGATCGAGGACTTCCCGGTAGTACGGAACATGTTCGTAGGCATGTTTTATCAGTTTTGAAAGTCTTCTATTCTGGTACTCTTCAAACATCGTCCGGTCCCACGATTCTGACTCTTGAAAAAGTTTCAGCATATCTCGATATACTTTGCCGTATATTATCGAGGGCGGAAGCATGTTATATCCGGTGTGCAGAAAGTCTCTAAAGGGGAACGAGGAATCTCGGACGAGAGATTTGATGAAAGCTATCACGAAGGCCTCCTTGCCGGGCCAAAATGAACGGCTCCGCGGAGTCGAGTTAACTCTTCTTCAGTGAGCATCTTAAGCAGCAACACAAGGCCGGCGTACAGACAACCCGATATTCCGATATTCAGGAAGAGATTCAATCCTTGCATTAGATAGGTCGTGGCCCCCATCACTAGGCCGGCTACCGCAGGTTTGGCGAGAATGGCGAGAAGTGGCATTTTGAAGAGAAGTTTTCTAATCGAGATATATTGGAGGTGATTCAAGATGACGAGCGTGAGTGATGCAGACAGCACTGCCCCCAGTTCAGCAAAGTATGGGATTAATAGCCAGTTGAACCCAAAACTCAAAACCACCGCCGAGAAGTTTATAAGCAAATCAACGCGCTGGTTGTTGGTGGCTATCAATAGCTGGGCTAGAACAAGGACCATGCTGTACGGCAGCATAATAAATGACAGATATCGCAGTACAGGTCCGGCAGAAATAAACTTCGCCCCGTAAACGAGATCGATGATCTGGTCACCGAGCACGAATGTTCCGGCCACCAGAGGACACACACCTATAAAAACATATCTGAGAGAATTGATAGCGCCCTGTCGAAGGTCATGGCTACCAGAGCCTGATTTCTTTGCCAGAAAGGGCAGGACAGCAAGAGAAAAACCGAGAGGAATGGTCTCACACATGTTAATTATGCGACCTGCTGCCGAGAAGATTCCCACGGCCTCGATACTTTGAAGTTTCGAGAGCATCACCTCGCACATGTTGAGATGAAGGGTGGAAAATATGGCAATCCCTGCAAAAGTGGGGCCTTCCCGAGTGAGGTGTCGCCATATATCCTGTCTGAATGACCACACGGGTCGTCCCTCGATTTTCACATAGAAGCGATATAGTAGGGAAAACCCCAGGAATCGTATGATAGTTATCAGGGCGAATATGGTAACAATACCGTGTCCCAGCAGCACCAGGGGGACGCACACCAGAACTCTGAGGCCGTTCTCGAACGCAAAGCCCGCTGCT
>Ga0172370_10001220_pt1 | contig 39859 bp, 34 predicted proteins | sample LakKiv5m_FD_114538 | JGI IMG/M metagenome (GOLD analysis project Ga0172370, IMG submission 114538) | Freshwater microbial communities from Kabuno Bay, South-Kivu, Congo - kab_022012_11.5m | ecosystem: Environmental > Aquatic > Freshwater > Lake | place: Democratic Republic of the Congo...
CGGAGAAACCGCCCTTCTTCTCGACCTCCTCGTCGATGAGGCGAGCACAATCCTTGACGAGATTCGGGCGGTTGGCAGGTGTCAGCAGCTTGTCTTGAAGTGCGGGCATGGTTCCTCGGTGGGGGTGAGCGCGGCAGGCAGTGCGCCGCGGCGGCGCGAGTGTAGCGGCAGCCTGCGTGGAATTCCAAACGCGATCAGTTCCGGCATGCGCCTACCGCGCCAAGCGCAGCAGCGCCGCCACCGCATGGTCCGCGCCATCGGCAATCTGCGCCATGTTGGCATCGAGCATGTAGCACGGCGATGTCACGACCTTGTGCGGTTGATCGATGACGACTTCACCATGATTGGTAAGGATATGCCGAGCGCCCATCTTCTCAATCGCCGCAGCAGTGTCTTGATCCTGGCCGATCGTTACCTGGACATCGCCCAGGATGCGCGCCAGAACGGCCGGCGCAATGCAGAGCGCCCCGACCGGCTTGCCCGCCGCGACCATCGCCCGCACGGCGCCGGCCACGACGGGCTGCACCGTGCAGTTCGCTCCTGCAAAGGCGAAGTCGGACAGGTTCTTCGCCGCGCCGAAACCACCCGGCAGAATCAGCGCATCCACGTCGCTCACGGCAAAGGTCCCGAGATCGCGGATGTCGCCGCGCGCGATGCGCGCCGATTCGGTCAGCACATTGCGGGTCTCGGGCATCTCCTTGCCGCTGCGGTGGTCGATCACGTGGTGCTGCGCGATATCCGGCGCATAGCACTGGTAGCGAGCGCCCTGCCGGACGATGGCCAGCAGGGTCAGCACGGACTCGTGGATCTCGGCACCGTCGTAGACGCCGCATCCCGATAGAATCACACCAATGGTCAAGGGCTTATCGGTCATGTGGTCCCCCTGCGGCGGCCGCGCCGCGCGCCGCCCAGTATGCCGCGCCTCGGGCCATCGCACCACCGGCGTCACATGCGCTATCATCGGTCGCTGTTGCGGGGAGGACAGACCCATGGCCATCTTGAGAGGCATTGAAACCACAGCGCTTGGCCGCCTGCGCACGGTCGAGGTCAGCTACGAAGGCGGCGCCTACGTCGATGCCAAAGGCAAAGCGGTCGGCCTCGAAGACAGGACGTGCTACAGCTGCATGAACAGCTACTTCGTCTTGAGTGACGACCCGATCGACTACTGTCCGCATTGCGGCAGGCGCGAAGGCAAGACGTGGGCGGAGCCGGGCGACGCGATCAAGTGGGCCGGCGGCCAGGACTTCAGCTACTTGAAACGCCTGGGATTGGAGCCCTTCGCCGCCTTGAAGAGCGATGGCGTGTGGGTCCTGTGCTTCGCGCGCGACACGGCCGCGGTGCTGGGCACGGGCCGCTTCCTGCAGGCCAAAGGGCTGCGTCCAGGTGCCGCATGACGCCGGTAGTCAAGCAGCGCACCGCGGGCGTGATCGTCATCGGCAACGAGGTGTTGAGCGCCAAGATCCGCGACGAGAACACGCCCGTGCTGCTCGAACGGCTTGCGGGTGCGGGCGTGCGCGTCGGCGAGGTCGCACTGCTGCCGGACGATGTCGAGCGGATTTCCGAGGTTGTGCGCGATTTTGCGCATCGGTTCGACGTCGTCTTGACGACTGGCGGTGTCGGGCCGACGCACGATGACTGCACGTGGCAGGCGATCGGCCGCGCGCTGGATCGGCCGCTGGTGTTGCACGAGGAACTGGTCGCGCGCATCGAGGAACGCACGGGCGCGCCGCTCAGCGACGAGCAGAAGCGCATGGCGGTGCTGCCGCTGGGAACACGGCTTGCGGGAAAGGAAAGTCGGGTCCCCACGTTTCAGATCGAGAACATCTTCGTGCTGCCCGGCGTGCCGTCGATGGTCGTGCCGCGGATTGAATCGCTCTGCGCGTCCTGGCGGGCGCCGCGTCCGCACTTGTCAAATGTCTACTTTACAACTGACGAGTGGCACGCGGTGCCGGCGATCGATGCCCTCGTGGCGGCGTTTCCAGATCTGGAGATCGGCTCGTATCCGATCTTCCATGACGTGGATCACCGCCTGCATCTCACATTGGAAGGCTTCGATCGCGATCGCGTCGCACAGGCCGTGGACTTCATCACAGAACAGATCGGTTCGGCGCGGCGCGTGCGCGTACAGTGGCGCGAGGATGCGCTGTGAGGCGAGCAGCGCAAGGCCGCGGATGCAAACCGATGGACACGCAAAGGGCGTTGCGCCAGGATGCGATCGGTCGCCTGTCGCTTCGCGAGGTGTCTGGTGCGCAGCAGGATTCCGTTCGACCCCATGTCGCTGCCCACGCATGAAGCGCCCAGGGACGGCACGCCGCGCGGACCCGCCTTTCCGGCCACGACGCAGGTCGAGGCGGCGCGCATGAAGCCCGACGGCAGCGATGACCTGGAGACGCCGGGAATTGGCCGCGATATCGACCACTTCCGCGTACTGCGCACCATCGGGCGCGGTGGGATGGGGCAGGTGCTGCTGGCGCGCGACACGCGGCTGGGCCGGCTTGTGGCGCTCAAGCTCATCCGCGAGGACCGGCTCGACGAGGAACGTGCAACGGCGCTGATGGCGGAAGCGCGCGTAACGGCGCGGCTTTCTCACCCGAATATCGTCACGATCCACCATGTGGGTCGCTGGGGGCATTCCCCCTATCTCGCGCTGGAGTATGTGGAGGGCACGACGCTGCGGGTGCGGCTCAACCTCGACCCGCCGACGCCGCGTGAAGCGCAGCGGATCGCGCTGGCGATTTCCCACGCGCTCGAAGCCGCCCATGCCTCGCGCGTGACGCACTGCGATCTGAAACCGGAAAACGTCCTGCTGCCACCGGACGGGCGGCTGCGCGTGGTCGATTTCGGTATTGCGCGCGTGGTGGAGACGCTGACGAGCGATGCGGCGCCGCGCGGACAGCCTCGCGTCGCGGGAACGCCCGGCTATATGGCGCCCGAGCAATGGCAAGGCGAAGCGACTGGCGCGGCGGCCGACGTCTGGGCGCTCGGCGTGATTCTCTACGAGATGCTGACTGGTCATCGGCCGTTCGAGGGGCCGGCGGCGGACGGTCGCCCGCTGTACCTGCGCGTGCTCGACGAGTCGATGGTGCCGCGGGCCGTGCCGGGCGCAGACAACGCGCTGATGCGGCTGCTCGCCGGCATGTTGACTCGCGATCCGAGCCGGCGCCCGACAGCGGCAGCGGTGGCGCAACAGCTGGAGTGGATGCTCGCGCAGACCGATACGGATGGCCGGCCAGGCGAGGCCCCGTTTCGCGGCCTGCTGGCTTTCGAGGAGCGGCACGCGGCCTTCTTTTTCGGTCGCGATGCCGAAGTCGATGCCGGCGTCGAACGGCTGCGCACGGCGACCGTGCTGCCAGTGGTCGGCCAATCGGGGGCGGGAAAGAGTTCGTTTGTGCAGGCAGGCGTTCTGCCCCGGCTGCGCGAACAGGGACCGTGGACGGTGGTGTCGCTGCGTCCCGGGCCACGACCACTGACGTCCCTGGCGGCGCGGCTGCTCGCCCTGGACACGAACGATTCGCACGGGGCCGCGACAGCACAGCGCGACACGATCGAGGAGCTGACGCGGACGCTGCTGGAACGGCCGTCGCACGCCAACGTCCGCCTGCACGCCCTCGCCGATCAGACGCGGTCACGCGTGCTCTTGTTCGTCGATCAACTGGAGGAGGTGATCACCCACGGCTGCTCATCTGCGGAAGCACAAGCCTTTCTCGACGCGGTCGCCAGCGGTGCCGACGCGGTGGACGATCTGGTGCGCGTCATCTTCACACTGCGCGACGACTTCCTGGGGCGCGCAGCGACAGGTGACGCGATGGCGGCGGTGTTGGCCAACGTGCTGGTCGTGCGCCGGCTTGACGACCGTCACCTGCGGGAAGCTGCCCTGCGACCGCTGGAACGCCTCGGCTTTGCCTGGGACGATTCCGCCGTCCTCGACCGGATCGTCGCAGAATTGAGCGGCTTGCCGGCCGCCCTGCCCCTGCTGCAATTCGCCTGCGCAGAGTTGTGGGAACGGCGCGACCAGACCAGTCGTCTGCTGCGCCGCGCCGATTACGAGGCATTGGGAGGCGTGGCTGGGGCGCTGGCGCTGCACGCCGAGTCCGTGTTCGAGGGCTTGTCGCCGGCGGACTTGGACGTCGCGCGCCGGTTGCTGCTGCGTCTCGTCGGGCCCGATGGCGTGCGCCGCGCGATGATGCGGCGCGCGGCCCTCGAAGGCCTCGGATCGCGGGCAACGACGATGTTGGAACGCTTGACCAATGCACGACTGCTGACCGTGCGCCGCACGCGCGAAGGCGCGCCGGACGACGCGGTGCTCGAGCTGGCCCACGAATCGCTGTTGCGCACGTGGCCGCAATTGGTGCGCTGGCTGGAGGAAAGTTCCGAAGAGCGGGCCGTGGTGGCAGAAATCGAAGCGGCGGCCGCGCTGTGGCACACCCGCGGGCGGCGCCGGGAAGAAGTCTGGCCGCTCACGGCTGTGCACGACGCTCGCGCGCGGCTGCGGCGCGAAGCCGACACGCTATCGCCCCAGGCGATAGACTTCCTGCGCGAAGGAGAGTCCCTGGGGATTGCAAGGCAAAGGCGCAATCGTTTGCTTGGGTTGGGAGCGGCGGGCGTCGCCTTGATCGTCACTGTCATCTCTCTGCTGGCGGCCACCGAACTGGCACGCCGCGAGCGGACGACGCGCGCGCAGGCTACACAAATCGCCTTGGCGGCGGGCGACACGGGCTTGGTGCGCTTGGAAATCGAACTCGTGGATTGGGATGCGCACGAGCGAAAGGCGAAGCGCGCGGATGCCGCTGCGTTCCCCGAACTGCGGGCGACCTTCTGGGAGACAGACCCCAATCATCCGCAACAGCCTGGGCAGCCTCGCGATCCGCGCTTCGTCATCATGTCGGTGCCGCGCGTGAAGAACGGTCTTTGGACCGTACAAGTCGAGACGCGATCCGGTCCCGCCTTCCTTCGCGTTGCCGGGCGTGGCGTTGCCAGCCAGACCTGTGCGCCGTCGCAACTGCAAGTGCGCAACATGCCCGGCTACGGGGCGCGGCAGCGCGGGGTTCAGGCCCTCCACGCCGTGGTCCCGACATGCCAGGCGTCGGCGGCAGATCTCGTTGAGATTCCTGGGGGCCCTTTCTACTTCGGCGGCCAGGGTGACCCGCACATCGCCGGGCGTCTGCCGCCGCCGCCGGAACGGCTCTTGGATGCCGAAACCTACCGCATCGATCGCACAGAGATGCCCAATGCCTGGTTCGAAGTTTATGCCCGCAATCAGCAACTGACAGGTGAGGGCCTGCCGGACTATCCACCGGACGAAGTGGTTCACAATGCTGCCAAAGCCGATCACCCGGTGACGGCGATCGACGCCCATGGTGCGGAGGCCTTGTGCGCCTGGCTCGGCAAGCGTCTGCCGACAACGGAGGAATGGACCAAGGCGGCGCGGGGCGGGCTCACCCTGGACCGATCGCAGCAGCGCGCCAACGTGATGCCGCGCAGAAATCTGCCGTGGGGTCAAGGAGATCCGATGGGGCGCATGAACCTGGCCGACACGCGTGACCCGTGGCAGCACTCCGCACCGGTGGATGCGCTGCCCCTGGGCGCGAGCCCCTACGGCGTACTGGCGATGGCGGACAATGTCGCAGAGTGGACCGCCTCCAACTGGAACCGATCAGCGAAACTGCGGGTGATTCGCGGCGCCCAATGGGATGTGCAACTGGCTGACGGCATGCACTCAGCGGCTGTGCAAAATGAGCGCAATCCTCGATACTTCTCCTTTGATCTCGGCTTTCGCTGCATGCAGGCTGCGAATCAAGGCGAAACGGCGAGCCAACCATGAGGTTCGCGCGCACCCTGTTCGATCCCGCCGACCCGGCCATCCGCTACGCGTTGTCCAAGACCGGTTCGCGCCACATCATGTTGGTGTCGCAACCACGGCTGGCCGATGCTGAACTGGACCAGATCGCGGCCAGATGCCCGTGGGCCATGCGCGCCGCAAGCCTGGACGATGCCATGCAGAATATCCGGCGCGCGGGCGAACTGCTGTGGCGATCGACGGGGGAAATCTCATTTGATTCCATAGATTTTGTGGGACACGGCCACTCCGGCAGCCTGACAATGGGTTCCGCACCGCAACCGGATCGCACCGAAATCTGGCTCGAGCCCAATGTGCTCGCCGCTTTCGTCGATCTGCGCGTGTATCTACGCGACACACAAAGCGTCGTGCGCTTGCTCGGATGCAACGTCGCCGGACCTGTCTCGCGCGCGAACCGCCGCGCCGGCACGGACGGCGAACTGCTGTGCACTGCCCTTGCGCGCATGGCCGATCATCCGCTCCAAGCCAGCACGGCTGCCTTGAACGGCTGCGATTTCACGAAATCCGGCATCGCCGCGTCTGTCACGCTCGTTCGCTATGATCGGGATGGCCGACCTGCTTCGGCGCGCTGAGGATACCAACACAATCAAGTAGATCGAGTGATGCGCGGGCGTCTCTGCCAAGCCGCGTCTGTGAACCTCGCGACCAGACCCTCAGCACCGTGGCGCCGCGAACTCGCGGCATCAGGAATCGCGGTGCGCTTTCTTCGCGAGTTCGAACACACCGGGTTTCTCGTTGTCGTTCACCCATTTCTTGAGCAGCAGCAAGTCGCCATGCACGCCGACCTGATTGAAGGGCATCGTGCTCACGGTCGGGTCCGGATACACGATCGGCTCACCGGCCACGGCAGGCGTCTTCCAACCCGCCGTCGTGCTGCTGAGCGCATGCCGATTCTCTGGGTACGTCATTGCCGGATTGAGCAAAATCGGATGGACCGACACGTACACCTTTGCGGGTTTCGAGTCATTGTCAGTCACCACGATGTGCACCTGTGGGCCAGACGCGCTTGCAACGAACGCGGTTGCGTGGAAGTAGTGATCCTTGTTGGGACCTGCGAGTCCGTCAGGCCACTTGATGCTGCCGGCGGGAATGGTCACCAGTTGGGTTCCGGTGACGCACAGCCATCCCGAACAGCGACCGAGCGGATAGCCGTTGGCGTCCAGTGGCAGGTTGCTGGGCGATCCGAGCCAACTCTGCGTGCGATCAGTCCAATCGAACCATCGATACGCCGCCAGTTGATCGATCCACATCCACCCATATCGGCCACCGGTCGTCACGACTGAGCCGGACACGTAGTAGTGCGCCTGCTGCGAAAACTGCACGCCGAGCGAAAGCGGCAACATCACATCAGGCTCGTTGCAGTAGCTCTCCTTCAAGAACAGCATTCCCACGGCGCCGGGCGTGCGCGCCACGGTGGTCGGCTGCGACTTGTGTACAGGCAAGTCGCGGTCTCCATTGGCTTGTGTTGTCGGCCAGTCGACGTTGTAGGTGAGCCCGAACCAGGAGAAGGTCACCGTGCGCGACGTGTTCGCAACCAGAATCGTCACATTGTATCCGTAGTACATCCCCATGTTTCATCCCCTCTTTGATGCCAACGAAGCGTGGCAGGTCGCAAGCCTGCCCAATATGACAGCCAACGTCAAGGCACTCATGGCGCGATGTGAATGCGTATGAAGTGTGGTTGCGTATGAACTTGCACCGTATGCCGACTTCCTGTACCGTGCCGCGATTCCGGCCAAGGCTGGAAGCCCGGAAAAAGCAGCGGTGCGCGCATTTCCTCGGCGAATCCCGCCCACGGTCTTGCGCCTCAGGACGAAGGACCCGTGGCCCACGCGGTTCGCGAGCCAACAGGAGAGTGAGAGATGAAGCGAATGATCTTCGCCGGAATGATGAGCGCTTTGGTCGCTCTCTCGGCTTGCAGCACGACCACGAACAGCGCGGCGACTCCGTCGAATCCGGCTGACGGCAGCACTTGCACGGCCACATCCGTGACGGTTTGCTCGGCGGACCTCAAGGCGACGCTGAGCTGCAACACCACGACGCTCAAGTATGTGGCCACGGCTTGCACCGCGGGATCGACCTGTCAGGTCGTTGCGGGCGCAGCCCAATGCAAGGGCACCACGCCGACGGACGCCGCGAGCAGCACGGACACCAACGACGGCAGCGACGCCATCGGCGCCAAAGACAGCAACACCGGCAAGGACACGACGGCCAAGGATATCATCACGGCGCCGACCAAGTGCGGCATGACCGACACGAACTGCATCCAAGTTTGCATCCAGGACAAGTGCACCGCTCAAGTCAATGGGTGCCTGGGCGACACCGACTGCGCGGCGTTCTACAAGTGCATCGGCAGTTGCCAGCAGGGCGTATCGCCACCGGCCGACGTCACCGGCACGACCTGCACAGACAAGTGCGTCACGCTCGCCCCGGAAGCGGCACAGCAGAAGCTGGGCGCCTTTGAAAATTGCGTGGTTCTGGATTGCATCCAGTGCAACGCAACGGACAAGGACTACCAGTCCTGCGTCGGCAGTTGCGTCCAGGCCAAGTGCGGCGACTCCGTGGGCGCGTGCAAGGCCACCACCGGCTGCAAGGAAATCATCACCTGCATGAGCAAGTGTGGTCAGGATCAGAAGTGCCTGCAGGCCTGCGTGGCTGCGGCTCCGGCGGCCGACCAGAAACTGTACATGGCGGTCAACACCTGTTTCGTTGGGGCGGAGAGTTCCTGCAAGTAGCTCCGTGAGGTCCGGCGTCTGACCGGTTCCGCCCACGCCACGGAACCGGTCAGGGCTGCGGCGGCAAGTGGTACAACGCGCGCGTCTCCTCGATGCCCGCCACTTCGCCGCCAGCGTCGTGCACGGTTCGCACCAACGCTTGCACCAACTCGCCGTTTGTTGTCGCCTTCTTGCCGTCCGGCAGGTAGAACGTGTCCTCCAGCCCCGTCCGCACGTGACCACCCAACTCCACCGCGCGGCGGTGCAGCGGCCACACCTCCTGCCGGCCGATGCCGATGGTCTGCCATTGCGCGCCTGCGGGCATTTCGCGCACCAACAGCGGCAACCACTCAGGGTCACACGGCATTCCACTGTCGACCCCCATCACCAACGACAAGTGCAACGGCGAGTGCAACAGGCCACTTTTCTGGAACATCGCGACACTGCGAACGATGCCGGTGTCGAAGCACTCGCTCTCCGGCACGATGCCGAGGCGGTGCATGGTCTCGGTGAAGGCCTGGATCTTCTCCACGGGGTTCTCGAACACCATCGGTGGCCATGCCCACTCGCCGTTGCTGCGCAATTTGAGGTAGTTGAGCGATCCGGCATTGAGCGCCGCGATCTCCGGGCGACCGGCCTCCAGGCACGCCAAAGGCCCCGCGATGTCGGCGCCCATGACGCCCGTCGAGAAATTCTGCAGCAGCCGCGGACAGCGTGCGCGAATCGCGTCGCTGATCTGCTTGGCTACTTCCGGTTGCCAGGACGGCATGCGGCCCCAGCCCGGCGTCTGGTCACGGAAATGGATGTGCACGATGGTGGCACCGGCATTCCATGCCTGTTCGGCATGATCCGCCATTTCTTGTGGCGTCACTGGTACTTTATGCACGTCTGGATCGGTCAGCACGCCCGTCAGCGCGCAGGTGACCACTGTCTTTCGCATCGTCGTTCTCCCTGCAACCGGCTGTGAATCGTGCAGCGTCTCACGATTCCGTGAGTTCGACCAGCACCGTCCCGGCCGGAACGCTGTCGCCCACAGCCGCAAGCACTGCGCCCACGACACCCGCCGCAGGCGCGCGGACGACCGTCATCATTTTCATCGCTTCCAGTGTCACCAATGGCGTGTCGGCCTCGACGCTCTCGCCCGCCGCGACGTGCACGGCGACCACGACGGCCGCGCCCGGTGCCGACACGGAGCCTGCCGCCAATGCCGGTGGCTGAGGCGCAGGCAGAAGGGTCCCTTCGACGAGGGAAAAGTCCGCGCCATCCAAGCCTTGCAGATGAAGGGTCGTCCCATCCTGGGCCACGAGCCAGCGCGCGCGACGGCCACCTTCGAGGACTTCGAGCTGATCGGCCGCAATCGCGAGCAATTCTGCCTCACCCGCCAGAGCGGGCAAGCGCCACAGCAACGGATCTGGTTCGCGCGAGACACCCCAGCCAAACAGGTTGCCGCCGCGCGGCTCCAGGGCCACGTGGAACTGCGCCTCGCCGCTCTGCAGGAGCGTGATGTCGGGTCGCGACGGATTGCTGCGAAACCGCGCAAGAAGCCCTGCTCCGTGCCGCCACAGTGCCGCCGCCAGCAACGCGCCATCCGGCACGAGCGGCGCCTCGGCGCCCGGTGCATGGTCTTGGACATAGTGCGTCGTCAATTGACCATGACGGAAGTCGTGCTGCTGAAGAATCTCGGCCAGAAACAGCCGGTTGCTTGCGATGCCCGCCAATCGGGTTTGCTGCAGGGCGCGCACAAGCCGCGACGTGGCGACGGCGCGATCCGGCCCCCAGGCAATGATCTTGGCGATCATCGCGTCGTAATGCAGCGGGACCTGATCCCGCGTGTGCAGACCATGCTCAACGCGAATACCCTCGCCGCGGGGCGGCTGCCAACACGCCACCGGACCCGATTGCGGCAGAAAGTCGCGGGACGGATCCTCTGCACACAGCCGTGCTTCGATGGCGTGACCCGAAAATGCGATGTCCGATTGGTGCAGCGTGAGGGGCTGGCCCTGCGCAATCCACAACTGCCATGCGACGAGATCCAAGCCGGTGACCCACTCCGTCACCGGATGCTCGACTTGCAGCCGCGTGTTGACTTCCAGAAAGTAGAAATGGCCCGTCGCCTCGTCGAGGAGGAATTCCACTGTTCCGGCGCTCTCATAGCCGACACCCGCGGCGAGGCGCACCGCCGCCGCCGTCATCGCTTCGCGCAGCGAAGGCGTGACGCCCGGAGACGGAGATTCCTCCATGATCTTTTGGTGACGCCGCTGGATCGAGCACTCGCGTTCGCCCAGGTGCAGCACGCGACCATGGCGATCGGCTAGAATCTGCACTTCGATGTGGCGGCCGCGCTCGACGTAGGTCTCGCACAGCAGCGTGCCGTCGCCGAACGCTTCCTGCGCCTCGCGCGCTGCGATCTGGAGGCTGTGCTCCAAATTTGCGGGATTACGAACGATGCGCATGCCGCGGCCGCCTCCACCAGCGACCGCCTTGACCAACAGCGGGTAGCCGAGCGCGGCAGCAGCGGTTGCTGCGTCGGGCGGCGACGCGGCGGAATCCGCCGTCACCACGCGTCCTTCGGCCGTCATCTCAAAACCCGGCACGGTGGGAACGCCCAGTGCACGCGCCATGACCTTGGCGGCGTCCTTGCGCCCCAGCGCAGCCATGACATCTGGAGGCGGCCCCACCCAAGTGAGGCCAGCCGCAAGCACGGCCGCTGCAAACTCGCCACGCTCGGACAGGAAACCGTAGCCCGGATGCACGGCATCGGCATGGGCGCGCACCGCGGCGTCGACGACGAGACCGATGTTCAAGTAAGGGCTGCCGTGCCCTTCTTCACCGAGATACATCGCTTCATCGCAGACTTGCACATGCAGCGCGCCGCGATCGATGTCGGTGTACACGGCAATCGTCGTGATGCCGTGGGCGCGAGCGGTGCGTGCGATGCGGCAGGCGATTTCGCCGCGGTTTGCGATGAGGAGTCTCTTCATGGATCCTTCCTTTGAGGTCGCTGCACTTGCGCCGTCAGGGCCTGGGACGGAACGACGCGATCGAGTCGTTGTCACAGTAGTCGCCGCGAATGCGCATCGGTGAGCTTGGCGACCAGAGAACAAGCAAACGCGCACTGTGCCAAGCTACTTTGGCACGAGCGCTTACATTCTGAACACACCGAACTTCGGACCCACAGCCGCGATGTCCCGGTTCCAAGCCGCCTGAAGGCCAAGCGCTAGCGCCGCGCGCGTCTGCCGCGGGTCGATGATGCCGTCATCCCAGACCTGGCCAGTCGCGTAGTAGGGATCCGACTGACGTTCAAATTCTTCAATGACCATCGCTTCCATGGCTGCCATGTCTTCGGCGTCCGGCGTGCCGCCCAGCTTGCGGATGGCCTCTTCTTGCACGATGCGCATGACGCGGGCAGCCTGCTCGCCGCCCATGACCGAGATGCGGCTCGATGGCCACGTCAGCAACAAGCGCGGATCATAAGCCCGCCCGCACATTCCATAATTTCCCGCGCCGAAGCTGCCGCCGACCAATACCGTGAATTGTGGCACGGTCGCGGTGCTGACCGCGTGCACCATCTTGGCGCCATCCTTGACGATGCCGCCACGCTCGGCTTCGACTCCGACCATGAATCCAGTAATATTCTGTAGATAGATAATCGGAACCCGCTTCTGGCAGCACAGCTGGATGAAATGCGTGGCCTTCAAGGCACTGGGCGAGAACAAGGGGCCGTTGTTGCCGAGGATGCCGCACAAGTAGCCGTCGATGCGGGCAAAACCGCACACCAATGTCGGTCCGTACCCGGCACGGAACTCGTCGAACTCGCTGGCATCGACGATGCGCGCCAGGACTTCGCGGATGTCGAACGGCGTCTTCAGACTGGACGGCACGATACCGAGCAACTCCTCGGGATCATGGGCAGGTAGCCTCGGTGCATCGCGCGGGACAAAGTGCGCTGGCCGCGACAGATTCGCCACGATTTGCCTGCCGATGCGAATGGCGTCGGCGTCATTCTCCGCAAGGTAGTCACATAACCCGCTGACTTCATGATGCATTTGCGCGCCGCCCAACGTCTCGTCGTCGGTATCGGCGCCGGTCGCGGCCTTGACCAGTGGCGGGCCGGCCAAGAAGACCTTGGCCTGGTTGCGTACCATGACGGTATAGTCGCTCATTCCCGGCACGTAGGCGCCGCCCGCGGTCGAGTTGCCGAACACCAAGGCGATTTGTGGCAAGCCCATCGCCGACATGCGCGCCTGGTTGCAGAAACCACGGCCGCCGCGATTGCCGGGCGCGAAGAGTTCGGCCTGGTAGAGCAGATTGGCCCCCGCAGATTCCGTGAGGGAGATGGTAGGCAGGCCGTTTTCCCAGGCAATTTGCTGACTTCTCACCATCTTGTCGACGCCGAGTGGGTAGATCGCGCCGCCCTTGACGCGCGTATCGTTCGCCGAAACCATGCAAAGTCGACCCTCGACGTGGCCCACGCCGATGATGCAGCCGCCGCCGGGGCATTCGCCGTCGTAGTGGCCGTGGGCGGCGAGCGGCGAGAGTTCGAGGAAGGATCCGTCGCGATCGAGCAAGCGCTCCACCCGTTCGCGCGGTGAGAGCTTGCCCGCCTTCGCCAGTTTTTGTGCCGCCTTTGCGCCCCCGGCGTTCCTCGCGGCCGTCTGCCGATCTCGCAGGGTGGCAAGCAGTTCGAGCATGTGCTCGCGGTTGCGCTGAAAGTCCGGCGAGCGCGGATGGATGCGGGTCTCGATGCGGTCCATGGCGACCTCGGCGGCCAAAGCGGCCGCGGTGGGTGTAGCGCATGCGCAGGGCCGTTGTCACTTCGCGCCGCGGTGGGGTTTCGATGCCCCGTCGCGCGGCGCGGCGGCTCGCGCCCTTTGCCCGCTGCTGCTACGCTCCCCCCGGCTGAGATGGCGAAGGAGGCGCGCTTGCTAGATGCCCGCGAGTCCAGAGGATCCCATGCCGGGACCCTCACCTGCGCTGGTGCCTTGGCGGGCCTTGTCCTCCTGATGTCGCCCCCAGCAAGCGCCCTTCCGATCTCCAGCGGACGTGCGAAAGGCAAGAGCATGACGGTCTGCGACATCCATCTCGCTCCCGGTGAAAATGCACTGGCCACGGCCATCGAAGGGGCACCGGCAGGCGCGCGACTGTGCCTCGCGCCTGGCACCTACGTCGCTGGGCTGCAGCTCACGAAGTCCGTCACCCTCATCGGCACCGACGGCGCCGACAAGACCGTGCTGAACAGCGCAGGCGCGACACCCGTGTTGCGAGTCGACGACGACGGCCTCGCGCTACGACTGGAAGGCCTCACGATTCAAGGCGGATCGGCCGACGCGGGTGGCGGTCTGCGCTCCACCGGTCGCGGCAAGATCCAAGTCTCCGACTGCCGCTTCACGCGGAACACGGCGGGCATGATCGGCGGCGGCGGTTTGTACGTCAGCGCCGGCCTCCTCCACCTCGAGCGCTGCACCTTCGACCACAACGGCGGGCGTCAAGGCGGCGGCATCTTCTTGGACGGGGTCGTGCACGCCGAGCTGACGCGCTGCACATTCGAATTCAATCAGTCCGATCAAGGCGCTTCGATGCGCATCAGCGAAGGCGTAGAAGTCGCGATCAAGGTCTCGACCCTTCGCGAGCATCGCGGCAGTGCACCGGCCGTCGCGCTGATGGTCTCGGGCTCGCGCAGCCGAATACCTCACGTGACGCTCGACCATTGCACGGTCGAGGACGGAACGATCGTCAATGGTCCAGAGATTCCGGGCGAAGTGCGCCTGAAGTCCAGCAAGGTTCCAACTGGTTGGACAAGCCAACCGGGTGTCATCGACGCCACAGGCCCGGCGCGCCGCCTGCCCTGAAGTCCGTGAACTGCCAGACCCAAGCGGAGCAAGCCATGCCCCATCACCACCACAAGCCAAAGCCCAAACCGCAACCGACACCGACGCCGACACCGACACCCGTGACACCGACTCCAGCCCCGGCGCCGATCAAACCGACGCCGCAAGTGCCGGTCAAGCCGCGCGATCTGCCGGATCCGGATGTCACGCGCGACGAAAAGACCAAGCAGCCCGAACCGTATGCGTACCAGAAGAACGATCGCGGGGCGAAGCTGTACGGTCCCAACGGCGTGCAGACCGCGGACGTGCGCCAAGGGTACATCGGCGACTGCTATCTCGCCGCGGCACTGGCATCGGTGGCTGGCACGCGGCCCGATGCCGTCAAGAGCGCTATCAAGGACAACGGCGACGGCACATATACCGTGCGATTTTACGAGCTTGGATGGGACGGCAAGAAGTCCGCGCACATGGAAACCGTGGACGCGGATTTGCCGAGCTACTCCGGGCATGCGGCTTATGCCAACTCCACGGAGCAGGTTGACGGTAAGGATTACATGGAGTTATGGCCATCGGTCGTCGAGAAGGCCTATGCCGCTTGGAAGGGTTCCTACGACAAGATCGGCCACGGCGGCCAGTCGGCGGACGTCATCACCGCCTTGACGGGCGAGCCCTGCAAGAGCGCGCCGACGGCCGGGGCCGGCGACAATGACCCACTGTGGACGCGAATGCAGAAGGCATCCCAGGACAAGCGACCCATGACTGCGAGCACTGGCGGCGAGGAAGACGCGCGCTACAAGGATCCGCAGGCCGGCGTCTATGGCTGGCACGCGTACTCCGTGCTCGGCGTCGAGGAGAAGAAGAACGGCGGCAAGTCTGAACGTACCGTGACGATGCGCGATCCGTGGGCGGTGCGTCGACGCAGTTCGGACGCCGCAGCCGTGGGCGACACGGGGAACAAGACTGGCGGCGGCGTGTTCGTCCTGCCGTGGGCGGAGTTCCGGCGCCTCTACGACAACGTCGTCGTCCAAGGCGGATAGGCAGACCGGCGAGGACAACTCGCCATCGCTCCGTTTGCGCTCTGTCTTGCCGCCCGGCTCACCGGCATGATGGCCACGATCGGTGCTTGTGCCGCGTGCGGGCACCGTGCAAAGTCCTCCGCGCGACACCGGCACGAGAGGAATCCGTGAAACGTTACGACATCGACGATCTGGCCAGCCGCGACGCGCAACTCATCGGCCGGTTTACCGTCGCTCTTGAGCCTGTGCTGGAACATCTTTTTCACCCAACGGTGAACGGGCTGCAGCGCATTCCGGAGGGAGCCGCGCTCTACGTCGGCAACCACAGCGGCGGCACGCTGACACCGGACAGTTTCGTGTTCTGCGCTGCACTCTTGCGACAGCTGGGCCTGGGCGCGGTGCCGTACGGCCTCGCACATGGCGTCGCGATTCAAGTGCCTCCTTTTCATCAGCTTCTGGTGCCACTTGGCGCCGTGCGGGCCAGCCACGACAACGCCCGCAAAATCTTTGCCGCAGGCTTGAAGGCCCTGGTCTATCCCGGCGGTGACCTTGACGCCTTTCGCCCGTATCGCCACCGCGATCGCGTCGTCTTTGGCCCACGACGCGGCTACATTCGTCTGGCGCTTCGAGAAGATGTGCCGATCGTCCCGGTCGTGTCGCACGGCGGCCACTCGACGTTCCTGGTGTTGGACGACGGCCGTTGGCTAGCGCAATTGCTGCGTATCGACAAGCTGTTCCGCATCAAGGTCTGGCCGATCATCCTCGCCCTGCCCTTTGGTCTGTGGGTCGGTCCGACGCCGCCGCACTGGCCTGTGCCGAGCAAGATCCGAATCGAAGTGCTGGATCCAATTCGCTTTGACCGCAGCGGTGCAGAGGCGGCCAACGACACGGCCTATGTCGAGGCTTGCCACGACCGCGTCATCGGCGTCATGCAAGCCAAACTCGCTGCCATGGTGTCGGAATCGCGCTGAAGTTGCCGCATCGAGCCACAGGACTGCCGCGGCCGGGTTGCGCGGCGCGTCAGAGGTTCTGTCATAAACGTTGATTATTTCAGCTTTTGCTGCAGCGCCTGACGCACGTCCGCCGCGTCTGCTGCGCCGCGCAGCCGCGTCATCGCCGCGCCGAGCAACACACCGAACAGTTTCTGCTCGCCGGCACGGTAGCGCGCCGTCTCACTCGGCAGCGCGGTCAGCACCGCGTCGATGGCGGCTCCGAGCGCCGCGCTGTCGGCCACCCTGCCCAAACCCAATGTTTGAACGAGCTGTTGTGGTTCGCCGCCGTGGTGGCACAGATGGGCCAGCAGGGTCTTGGCCGCCGAGCCTGTGACCGCGCCGGAATCGACCAATGCGACGAAGCGGCCGAATGTCGCGCCGTCGATCGGCAGATCCGCGATCGCCCTCTCGCGGAGGACGCCCTGCAAGTCATTGAGAAGCCAGCGGGCCACGGAGGGCGGCAGCGCCTGGGCGGCCGCGAGCAGGAAGAAGTGCGCCGTCTGCATGTCCGTGGTCAAGAGGTCGGCCGACTCGGGATCGACGCCGGCATCCAGGATGCGCTGGTAGCCAAGCGCGAGTTCCGGATGTGCTGCGCGGGCTTCGGCGCGCCACTCGGCACGGCTCTTCTTCGGTGTCGCGGACTTGGCTTGCGCCTTGGCCGTCCGCTTCTCGCGCTGCGGCCGACCGTCGTGATCGCCACGCCCACCCGCCTTCGCCCACGTGTCACGCAGACCGATCGTCCGGTGAAAGACCGCCGCGCCCCCCTTGGAGTCCACAGGATCCGCAATGAAATAGCCGAGTCGAACGAACTGGAAGCGACTGCCGGGTTCCGCGTTGGCCAGGGCCGGCTCCAACACTGCATCCGGACAGAGGACCAACGAGTCCGGATTGAGTTGCGCGCGAAACTCACCTTGCGCCTCGGGCTGTTCGCTCAGAAAGAGCCGGTCATACAGGCGCACGGGCGACGGCACGCCGTAGTGCGCCGCGACCCAGTGGATGGTGCCAGCGATTGCCGATGGTGGCGGATCAGGATCGCAAGTGCACTTCAATGCAATGATCTCGCCGGCCGCATCACACACCACCGCATCGCAGCGCAGCAATCCGGCACCGTGCAAGCGCACAGTCGATCCAGGCGCGAGCCGCTTCCAATCCGCCGGCGGTTGCTGCGCAAAATCATCACGTTCGATGAGCAGTTCTCGCGCAAAGGGCACGCCGCGCGTCCCTGCCCGCTCTGGTTCGCCGGGCCACCACGGCAGGTCCAGCATGTCCACACGATCGGCCGGCCAGTTCGTCAGTTCGACTTTCAATGGGTTGAGGACGGCCAGCGCGCGAGGCGCCCGTTGCTCCAGATCCTGGCGGACGCAGTACTCAAGCTTGGCTATATCCACGAAACTGTTGTTCTTTGCCACACCGATCAGGTCGGCAAACTCGCGCAGTGCGTCAGGCGTCACCCCGCGGCGCCGCATGCCGGCAATGGTCGGCATCCGCGGATCATCCCAGCCGGAAACCAGCTTTTCCTCGACCAATTGCAGCAACTTGCGTTTGGACATCAAGGTGAAGCCGAGCGCCAGCCGGGCGAACTCGTACTGGTGCGGCCGCGGACTCCACGGGCCATTCGTCTTCGGATCCACTGTGTTGTCGAGCACCCAATCGTACAGCTCGCGGTTCGACTCGAACTCCAGCGTGCAGATCGAGTGCGTGACGCCTTCGACCGCGTCCTCCAACGGATGCGCGTAATCGTACATCGGATAGATGCACCACCGATCGCCCGTGCGGTGGTGGTGCGCATGGCGAATGCGGTAGAGCAGCGGATCCCGCATGATCACATTTGGATGCGTCATGTCGATGCGCGCCCGCAGCACCAGTGTACCGTCGCTGAACTTGCCGGCGCGCATGTGACGAAACAGCGCAAGACTCTCCTCAGGATCCCGGTCGCGGTGTGGGCTGTGCACACCCGGCCGACCAAAGTCGCCGCGACCTGCTCGAATCTCCTCGGCATTCTGATCGTCGACGTAGGCCTTGCCGTCGCGGATCAACTGCTCCGCGCAGAGGTACATCGTCTCGAAGTAGTCACTGGCAAAGCGAGTCGGTCCCTGCCACTCAAAGCCAAGCCAATGCACGTCGTGCTGGATGGATTCGACATAGTCCACGTCTTCGGTGACGGGATTCGTGTCGTCGAGGCGCAGGTGACAGTTGCCGCGGTAGTCGCGAGACAGGCCGAAATTCAGACAGATCGACTTCGCGTGGCCGATATGAAGGTAGCCATTGGGCTCGGGCGGAAAGCGCGTCACGACCTGGACGACGCGACCAGCTGCGAGATCGGCGTCGATGATGTCGGTCAGGAAGTTCGAGCGGCGGGGTGCGGACATGGGGCTGGCTCCCGAGCCGTGCAGAGAAGGGCACAGGCGGGCATCGTTGTGGCAGAGGTTGGCGGGAGGGTCAAGGTTGCGGCTGCTGCGCGAGGGCTTCCTGCTGTCGAGCGCGAACCGACCACGTCCGGACAAGAAAATGCGAAACGATTTTGTCGGCTTTTGGCGAATTCACGATTCTAAACGTTTCCATATTGGCCATGGCAGGTTAGCCATGTTTCCCGCGCCGGCCGATCCTGGCAGGCGCTCACTGCGGTGACGAGCCCGGTCCCAGCCGGTTCCCTCCCTGCCGCTCGAGGTAAATGCATGCAAAGACAACTCATGATGCTCAGCGTGTTCTTGGTTGCAATCACAACGGCTTGCGCAACGGAGGACGGCGCGGGCGGCACGACGGCCACTGGCACGGCAGTCGGGGCCCTTCACGGCGACAAGGGTGGCCACGGCTTCGGCCGGCACCACGAGAGAGGCGACGAGCAGGTCGCGCAGCCGCAAGAACCTGCTGTGACACAAGAGGTTGCCAAGACCGATGAGGCGGCCAAGGCACCCGAGGCCGGCGAGGCGGCGCAGCCGGAGCAAGCGCAAGCCAAACCGGCGCAAGAGGAACAACCACAGGCCAAACCAGCATCCGATGAGGACGACGGCGAACAGGGAGAAGCACACGACGAAGACGAGGCGGAGGACGATGGGAACGGTTCGGCTCCGGCGCCTACGCCGGCTCCGGCCCCGGCTCCGACTCCGGCGCCGACTCCAGCTCCGACTCCGGCTCCGGCTCCGGCTCCAGCTCCGGCGCCTGCTCCGGCTCCGGCTCCGGCGCCTGCTCCGGCTCCGGCTCCGGCTCCAGCCCCGGCGCCAGCCCCGGTGTGCGCCACAACCTTCACGTCCCTTCAGCCCATGCTCGCCAGTTGCGTCGGCTGCCACAGTTTCGCCAAGACATGCAGCGGCATGCAGGCCAAGGCCCCCCTGTCGCTGGACCGCATCAACAGCGGCAGCATGCCCCCGGGCGGCAGTCTTCCGGCCTCGGACGCCGCGCTGTTCCTGAGTTGGATCAATGATGGGATGCTGTGCAGCCAGGCCGGCTGCCCGTAGACCGTCGCGTGCGCCTTGGATCCGCCGCGCCCCGGAAACTCGGCGCGGCGGATCCGAGCCACCGGCTCCAGTCCTGGCATTGTGTGTGCGTGCGCGCGCAAGCGCACGTTGCCGGTTGACGCAGGAGGCGCGCAATCCGCATCCTTGGCCATGTCAGAATCGACCAGACCGGCCAGACCGTTCGCTGCCTCGGATGGACATGACGCTTCGTAGCTTCCTCACACATTCGTTGCTCGCCTTGCTGGGAATCGGGATGGGCTACGGTCTGCGCGCGCAACTCGCCCCGCCGGCAGCATCACCGACAGAAGTCCGCGAGACCGGCCACACCTTCACGAGTCCCCTGCTCGAATGCGATCAAGGCGAGTATGCATTCCACGAGTTGAGGCCGTTCGTCGGGCGCGTGCAGGCAACGGTGGATCGCCAACTCGCACAGGGCCGCGCGACCCACATCTCGGTGTACTTCCGCGATCTGAACAACGGCCCGTGGTTCGGCATCCACGAGGACGAGCGCTTCTCGCCCGCGAGCCTGCTCAAGGTGCCCATTCTCATCTCCGTGCTCAAGCAGGCGGAATCGGATGCTGGCCTATTGCAGCGGCCCCTGACGGTCCAGACCCTCGTCGACGACAACGCCGGCGCCCTGTACCCGCCGGAACAGATGGTCGAGCAAGGCAAGACCTACACGACCGACGAACTGCTGCGGTTCATGATCGCGCACTCCGACAATAATGCAAAGAATGTTCTAGTGTTATCCATCAACGACGCGATCATCCAAGCCATCTTCACCGAACTGGGCATTCGCGTTCCAGACAGCCCGACACCGACGGACTTCACGACCGTCAAGGACAACGCGAGCTTCTTTCGCGTGCTGTACAACGCTACATTCCTGAACCGCGAGATGTCCGAGCGCGCCCTGGCCTACCTCGCGGCGAGTCAGTTCACGGTCGGTCTCGTGGCAGGCGTGCCAAAGGGCGTCGTGGTCGCACACAAGTTTGGTCAGCGCACCTTGCCGGGCGGTCTATCGCAATTGCACGACTGCGGCATCGTCTACTACCCCGAGCACCCTTACTTGCTGTGCGTAATGACGCGCGGCACGACCGGCAAAGGCCTCGCCACGGTCATCGGCGACATTTCGAGGCAGGTGTACGGCGAGGTCGACGCTCAGATTCGCGCCGGGCGTGCCAAGTAGCACAACGCCTCAAACGCCGAGCAGCTTGGTCAGGATCTCGCGCATGATCTCGCTGGCACCGCCGCCAATCGTGATGAGGCGGGTGTCGCGGAACGCGCGGCTGACTTCGCACTCATCCATATAGCCCATTCCGCCATAGAGTTGCAGACAGCGATCGACAACGCGGTTGGCCAGTTCGCCGCAGAACAGCTTGCACATCGTGATTTCGCGGAAAGCGTCCTCGCCACGCACGAGCAGATCCACGGCGCGGTAGCAGAGTTGGCGCGCCGCCTCCAACTCCGTCTCCAACTGCACGATCTGGTGGCGGACGGTTTGGAAGCCAACGAGCGGCTTGCCGAATGCCTGACGGTCCTGGCACCACTGCAGCGTGTTGTCGAGAACGCGCTGCGCACCGGCCGTGCACGAGAGCGCGCCGACGAGGCGTTCGCCCTGGAAGTTGGTCATGATCGCGTAGAACCCCTCGTTTTCGCCGCCGAGCAGGTTCTTGACCGGCACCCGGCAGTCCTCGAAGGCCAGTTCGGCGGTGTCGGAACTGTGGTTGCCGAGCTTCTCCAACTTGCGGGTGACGCGGAAACCTTTGGTGTCCGTCGGGAACAGGATCAACGAGATGCCGCCGTACCCCTTGCCGCCGGTGCGCACTGCGAGCGTGATGAAGTCGGCGCGCGTGGCGTTGGTGATGTAGGTCTTGGCCCCGTTGATGATGTAGTCGTCGCCGTCGCGACGCGCGCTGGTGCGGATGCCAGCGACGTCGCTTCCGGCGTCGGGTTCCGTGATGCCCAGCGCCGCAATCGCCTGCCCGGCAATGGCCGGCTTCAAGAAGTTGTCCTTGTGGTAGGAATCGCCCAGCTCTTGGATCACCGGCGTCGCCATGTCCGATTGGACGAGCAGACCCATCGTCACGCCGGCCATGCCGCATTGCACGAGTTCCTCGGCCCAGCACACCGTGTACCACCAGTCGAGCCCCAGGCCGCCGTACGCTTCAGGCATGCGAATGCCCAACAGGCCCAGTTCTCCTGCCTTCTTGAAGACTTCATTTGGAAACTTGCGCGCCTTTTCCCACTCCTCGGCGTGCGGATGCAGTTCCTTGGTCGCCCAATCGCGAACCGTCTTGCGAAGTTGATCATGTTCATGGGTGAACTGTGGATAGGCGCGGTAGCGGTCACTGGCAAACATGGTGTCTCCGTGGCAGGGGCCGCACGCGCGGCGGGCCGCAGGCTAGCAGGATGCGCGCCCCACGCCAACGTGCCGCGCTTCAACCCCGATCTGTCGCCTTCGCTCCACTTCGTCGGGGCCAACAATGGACCACGAGGGTGGCGAAGATTGCCGACTGCCAACAACCGTGCTACACGGGCGGCGCGAAGCGACCCCCCCTGGCGCGCGAACGGCGGCGGGAAAGGCCGCCGGCTGTGCGCCGAAGGAGGAAAAGCGATGACCGACCAGTGGATCCCCGCGGTCGTGTTCTTGATCCTCGCGGGCATCATCTCGAGCGCGATGCTGATCGCCAACGCCATTCTCGGCGTCCGCGCCAAAATCACGCCGCCGGACAAGCTCGACACCTACGAATGCGGCGAAGAGCCCGACGGCGCGGCGTGGATTCGTTTCCATCCACGTTACTACTTGGTTGCCTTGGTCTTTGTCGTGTTCGACGTGGAAGCGGCCTTTCTGCTGCCGTGGGCGCTGAACATCCGCGGCTTCGGCTACTGGGCGCTCGTCGAGATGGGCGCCTTCCTCGCCATCCTGCTGCTCGGCTGGTGGTACGCCGTGCGCAAAGGAGCGTTGCGGTGGCAATGAAAGACAACTCCGCGCTCACGCCCGGCCTCGCCTTCGATCAGCCGTTGCTCGAGAAGATTGAATCCGTGCCCGGCCTGGATGTGCTGGTCGGCAGCCTCGAACGGCTCATGAACTGGGCAAGCACCAACAGCTTTTTCGTCTTCCCGATGGCGACGTCCTGCTGCGGCATCGAGTTGATGACGGTCGCGACCGGCCGCTTCGATGTCGATCGCATGGGCGCCGTCATCCGCGCCACGCCGCGTCACTGCGACGTCATGGTCGTCGCCGGCACGATCACAGTCAAAATGGCTCCGCGCGTCAAGAAGTTGTGGGATCAGATGCCGGAGCCGAAGTGGTGCATCGCCATGGGCTCCTGTGCGATCTCGGGCGACTTCTACCGCGACATCTATTCCGTCGTGCCAGGCATCGACACCTTCTTGCCGGTTGACGTGTACATCCCCGGATGTCCTCCCAATCCGGACGCGTTGTATGGCGGCCTCATGCGTTTGCAGGACAAGATTCGCGCGCGGCAGGCCGGGACGTTCGAGCCGCGTGAGGCCAGACCTGAGACGGCCAAGATGATCCTGCCGGCGGTCAAGCGACTGGAGGACGGGGATCGCGATCCGCTGTTGTCCCAGGCGCAACTGGCGGCGGCCATGGGCATCGGCCTGAACGGCCGCGAGTTGCACAGCCACGAACAGGTCGTAGCCGTTGGGAATCTGGCGATCGGACGCAACGTGCTCGCGGCTGCATACCCGCAATCGGATGTCGAGCCGGTGCAAGAGCCCGCACCGCAAGCAAAGGCCGAAGCAGTTGGTGGGGCCGAAGCCGCCGCGGAGGCGCCATGAGTCCCGACTTGAGCGCCGCGCTGACCGGCCTGCTCGGCACCGACAGCGTCGTGAATTGTGGCATGATCGTGCCGAACAACCTGCACTTGCCTCTGGCGACCCTGCTGCGCGATCGTGGCTACACCTGCTACGTGACCGTGTGCGCGAGCCACTGGCCCGCCCAGCCAGCGCTCAAGGGCGCGCCCGCGACCGAAGAGCACTTCGAAGTGGCGACGGTCCTGCGCGATCCGACGCGCCGCGATGCAGCCCATCCAGACGGCTCGCAGACCTTTTCGTGGCGGGTGTCGTTGGCTCCAGGTGAGGCGATCGCGTCGCTGACGTCGCTCTTTGCAGGTGCTGACTGGCAGGAGCGCGAACAGTACGACCTCGTCGGTGTGCATTTTGCCGGTCACCCCGATCTGCGGCGTTTGATGATGGATGAAGATTGGCCGGGACATCCCCTGCGCCGCGATTACGCCATCGACACGCCACATGCGCCGTGGAGGTAGCCGGATGACATTCTCTTGCCTCCAGCCGCCGCCCTTGCCCGATCCGCACATCGATCTCGATGCCTACGAGGCCGGCGCCGACTTGATGGTGCTCAACCTCGGGCCGCAGCACCCGAGCACGCACGGCGTGTTCCGCATCAAGCTCGTGCTCGACGGCGAGATCATCGTCAAGGCAGTGAGCTACCCGGGCTACCTGCACCGCGGCGTGGAAAAACTATTCGAAAAGCTGACTTACGCGCAAGTCACGCCGATCGTCGACAAGAACGACTACCTCTCGCCGATGATCAACGAGCAGGCGATCAACATGGTCTTCGAGGCCGGGCTGGGCATCGAAGTGCCGCGGCGCGCCCGCTGGATGCGCACGATCATCGCGGAGTTGCAGCGTATCGCGTCGCACCTCGTGGCCATCGGCACCTTCGTGCTGGACGTGGGCGGCGCGATCGGCGGCGGCGCATCCGTCTTCATGTACACGTTCCGCGAGCGCGAGCTGATTCTCGATATCTTTGAAGAACTGACCGGAGCGCGCTTTCACTACAACACGCATCAGGTCGGAGGCCAGCGCCACGACGTGCCCCTGGGCTGGGACGTGAAGATCCGCGCCGCCATGGATTCCATCGAGAAGTCGATGGATCTCTACGACACATTGACCAGCAAGAACGGGATCTTCCGCGGTCGCAGCCTCGGCGTCGGCGTGCTCGGTCGCGATCTGGCGCTGCAACTGGGCCTGAATGGTCCGGTGGGTCGCGCAAGTGGCATCGACCTCGATCTGCGCCGCGACGCGCCGTACCACCTTTATGGCGAGCTGGACGTGCAGGTGCCGGTGCTGACAGAGGGCGACTGTCTCGCCCGCTTCCGCATGCGTGCACTGGAAGTTCGTGAAAGCATTCGCCTGATTCGCATCCTGCTCGAAGACGTGCCCGAGGGACCGATTGCGGCGCTCAAGCCGTCCAAGGGCCCGACCGCGGTCAAGTTGAAGGATGGCCAGTGGTATGTCGGCGTCGAGAGCCCACGCGGCGAACTCGGCCACTATCTCATCGCCTCCGCTGGCGCCAACAAGGGCATGTCGCCCTACCGCCTCAAGATTCGCCCACCCAGTCTGCACCTCGTCTCTCTCGTTCCGTGGCTGCTGCCGGGCAACTCGCTCAGCGACGCCATTGCCATCCTGGGCTCCCTCGACCCCGTCATGGGCGAGGTCGACCGCTGATGTCCCGCTACGGAAAGGCCCCTCGTCATGGCTGATCTTCTTGCAAATCCTTGGCTGCGAGGCATCTTGTCGAGCGTCGTCCTCGCGACCGGCGTCCTCGTCGTCGCCGCCTGGGCCACGTGGTTCGAGCGCAAGTTTGCCGGGCGAATGCAGAATCGCATCGGACCCAACGTCGTCGGTCCCGCAGGGCTGCTGCAGCCGATCGCCGACGCCCTCAAGTTGCTGCGCAAAGAGATGCTGGTGCCCCGCAAGGCCGACGCGTTCCTCTTTCGATTTGCCCCTGGTTTCGCTCTGTTTTTGACACTCGCCGTGGTCGCTGCCATCCCTTGGGGCCAGGACATCTACGTCGCCGACCTCGACGTGGGTCTGCTCTGGGTGTTGGCGATGTCCGGCATGATGTTGTTTCCGCTCTGGCTGGCTGGCTGGGCAAGCAACAACAAGTACGCGCTGTTCGGAGGTATGCGCGCCGTCGCACAAGGCATCAGCTACGAAGTTCCGCTCTTGCTGTCAGCGATGGTACCAGTGGTGCTGGCCGGCTCCTTCAATCTGCGCACGATCGTCGAATACCAGAGCGTGCATGGCTGGTTCGCCATCTGGCCGCCCGGCATCGGCGTCATTGCCTTCGTCATCTACTTCACCACCAGCCTGGCCGAAGCGGGCCGCATCCCGTTCGACATTCCGGAGGCCGAGAGCGAACTGATCGCCGGCACCAGCGTCGAATACACCGGCATGCCGTACGGCCTGTTCGTCACCGTTGAGTACATCCACACGTGGTTATCGAGCGCGGTGGCCACGGTCCTCTTTCTCGGCGGCTGGTCCGGTCCCGGCAGCCACATCTGGGTCGTCGGCCTGTGCTGGATGCTCCTCAAAACGTTCATTCTATTTGCATTCATTTACGCGATGCGGTGGTCTCTCGTGCGCTTTCGCGCCGACCAGCTCATGCACTTGTGCTGGAAATGGCTGGTTCCGATCACCCTGGGGCTCGTGTGTCTTGCAGCGGTCTGGGTCAACGTGACCGCGGGAGGGCGTTGACATGCGCCACTTCTTCCAAGTCTTTTCGGCAACTGGCGCAACTCTGCGGCAGATGTTCCAGCCCGTTGTGACGGTTCAGTATCCCAAGGTCATCCGACCGCGCGGCGAACGCTACCGCGCCAGCTTTGCCTTGACCCACGAACCCAGCGGCGAAGAGTCCTGCATCGCATGCAGTCTTTGCGAGTTGATCTGTCCGTCGAACGTGATCACCGTCACACCCGGCGAGAAACGCGTCTCAGAAGTGACCGGAAAAAAGCGCGGCTATCTTGCCGACTACACCCTCGACGCCACCGCCTGCATCTTCTGCGAGTTGTGCGTGCAGGTGTGCCCGACGGACTCGATCGTCATGACCCGTGTTCCGGCCAAGCCTGCGTATGCACGCGAAGATCTCGTGCTGACCATGGACAAGCTGTACGCGAATGAAAAGGCCGTGCCGCTGGCATGGTCGAACGGCACCCGGCTTTGCGAGATGCAGGATCCGGCGCGGGCCGATGCGCATGCAACGGCCAAGGCTGTGGCAGGTGCTGCTGCGGCTCCCGCGCCCACCGTGGCAGAGGTGGCATGATGGCCTCACAGATCGCCTTCGGCCTGATCGCCGCGTGCATGCTCTGTGCAGGCGCGCTGGCCGTTACCTCAAAGAATCTCGTCCATTCCGTACTTTGGCTTGCCGTCAGCCTCGTCGCCACCGCCGCACTCTATGTCACGCTGGCCGCGCCCTTCCTCGCGGCCATGCAGATCATGCTTTACACCGGCGGCGTCATCACATTGATGTTGTTCGGCGTCATGCTCACGGACCACCGCCACGATGTCGGCGTCTTGAATGACAGCTCGCGCCGGATGCCCGGGATCCTCGCCGCAGGCGCCGTGTTCGGTGTACTGGCCAGCGCGATGTGGCGCTCAGGAATGCCCACTTCACCTGTCATCTTTGATTCTTCCACTGCAAAGCTGGGCGCCCTGATCTTCTCAGACCACCTCGTGGCCTTTGAAGCACTTTCCGTCTTGCTGCTTGCCGCCATGCTCGGCGCCATCGTCCTCGCCCGCCGCCACGACGCCTAGGAACGTGCCATGCCGACCCAAGCCTATCTTCTTCTCAGTGCGGCGCTGTTCTGCCTCGGCATCTTCGGCGCGCTCACGCGTCGCAACGCCATCGGCGTGCTCGTCGCCATCGAACTGATGGCCAATGCGGTCAACATCAACCTCGTCGCCTTCTCACGGGTTTGGGGTTCCTTGACCGGCCAGGTCTTCACCCTCTTTTCGCTGGCGCTCACGGTCTCGGAGGTCGTCATCGGCCTCGCCATCGTGATCCTGCTCTACCGGGCGCACCAAAGCGTGCTGACCGATTCCGCTTCGGAGATGAAGGGATGAGCGCGTCTTCCTACACACCGGTCAGCGCCGCCCTGCTCTGCTGCGCCGCACCGCTTCTCAGCTTCGTCCTGCTCGGACTGACACCGGCCCTGCGCCGCAAAGGCGCCATCGCCGGCCACGTGAGCATTGCCTTCGCGGCCTTGTCGACGTTTTTCGCCGCATCGTTGCTGGCAGGTCGCTTGTCCGCGGCCCAAGCACCGGCCGACATCGGCCAGGTCGGCTGGCTCTACGCCGGTGCCAAGCTCGTCGTCAGCATGGGCGTACAAGTCGATGGCATCTCCGCATCCATGCTGGTGGTCGTCACCGTCGTCGCCCTTTGTGTCCAAGTCTTTTCGCTGGGCTACCTCCACGACGAACCTCCCGCCGCACTGGGCCGTTACTACACCTGGCATTCCCTCTTCCTCTTTTCGATGCTGGGCCTCGTCGTCGCCCCCAACGCTCTGCAATTGTTTCTTTGTTGGGAGCTGGTCGGCCTCGCCTCCTACCTCCTCATCGGCTTCTACTTCAAGAAACCGTCCGCTGGTCAAGCCGCCGTCAAAGCCTTCTGGGTCACCAAGTTCGCCGACATCGGCCTGGGCGCTGGCCTGCTGGTTCTCTACGCCATCGCCGGCACTTTCGATTGGAGCCCCGAGGCCGTCCACCTGCTCGGTGTCGGCGGCGCAACCTGGGTAGCCGGCCTCTTCTTCCTCGCCGTCATGGGCAAATCCGCACAGTTCCCGCTGCACATCTGGTTGCCGGACGCGATGGAAGGTCCGACCCCCGTCTCCGCGCTGTTGCACGCGGCCACGATGGTCGCTGCCGGCGTCTACCTCATCGTCCGCACCTTCCCCATCTTCGAAGCCGCGCCGGGAGTGCTGGCATTCATGGCCTATCTCGGCGCCTGGACTGCGCTTTTCGCGTCGATCATCGCGTGTAGTCAAAATGACATCAAAAAGGTCCTCGCCTACTCCACCGCTGCGCAATTGGGCTACATGGTGTCTGCCCTCGGCGCCGGCGAGGTGTGGCCAGGCTACTTCCACCTCGTCACGCATGCCGCGTTCAAGGCCCTGCTGTTCCTCGGCGCGGGCGCCCTCATCCACGCAGTCCACAGCAACAATCTCGAAGACATGGGCGGCCTCTGGCCCAAACTCAAGATCTCCGGCACCGCCTTCATCATCGGCGCGATGGCGCTGGCCGGCATCCCAGGATTCGCAGGCTTTTTCTCCAAGGACGCCATCTTGGACGTGTTGTTGGAGCGCAACCTCATCGTCCCGTGGCTCGCCCTGCTGGCGGGTGCGGGTCTGACTGCTTTCTACATGACACGTGTTGTCCTGCTCGCGCTCTTCGGCAAGCCGGGCCACCACACCGAACACGCCCATGAATCGCCCGCATCGATGCTGGCACCGCTCGTGCTGCTTGCCATAGCGGCATTGTCACTGGGCTTTGCCGGCACGGCACTCGCTGGCGCGGCCGGACATGCCTACGCCTTCCACCTCTCCACCAGCGGCCTCATTGCCTCAGCGCTCGCCCTTGGCGGCATCGCCGTCGGCTGGTTGGCCTACGGCAAGGGCGCCTTCGTCCCGGGCCAGATCGCGCCGTTTGCCTTCGTTCAAGGCATCGTAGCCGCCAGTGCCGTCGATCGCAGTTTCGCTTGGAGCTACCGCGTCGCCTTCCAAGGCGTCTCAGCCAGCGTCGCGTGGTTCGACCGGTACATCATCGATGGTTTCATGAACTTCTCGGCCTGGCTCACCCAAGTGATGGGCCAACGGCTGCGCGCTGCCCAGACCGGCCGCGTGATCGATTACCTCTACGCCGTGGTCGCGGGCCTTTTGCTGCTCGCTGCGGCGGGCTTCTGGCGCTGACCGTCGGCCGGCTCGCGCCGGGTCCCTGCCGCAATTTGTTTCCAAGGACTACCGAGGCACCTCGATGACTGGCCACCTTCTCGATCTCTGCGTAGCGGCACCGGCTTTCGCCGCGGTGTTGCTGCTGTTCCTGCCCGGCAAGAGCCTGACCGCTGTGCGCCTCATCAGCCTCGCGGGCGCGCTCGTACACCTCGCCGCCGCCATCGCCGTCGCTGTCGGCTACGACCGCACCGCCGGCGGCATCCAGATGGCCAGCACCCACGCCATCGTTCCAAGCCTTGGTATCGCCTTGACTTTCGGCGTCGACGGCTGGGGCGTTCCCCTCCTGCTCTTGACCGCCACCATCCTCACCGTCGGCGTCTTCGCCTCTTGGGGCGTCACCGACCGCGCGCGCGACTTCTTCGTCCTCTTGCTCGTCCTGACCTCCGGCGTCGCAGGCGTGTTTGTGTCCCTCGATCTCTTTGTCTTTTTCCTCGCTTACGAGATCGCCGTCCTTCCGATGTACCTCCTCATCGCCATCTGGGGCACCTCGAACAAGGTCGCACCCGGCGGTCCCTTCAAATTCACCTGGAAGATGCTCGACATCGGCGGCAAGGAGTACGCCGCGATGAAACTGACGCTGATGCTGCTCATCGGCTCGGCGCTGATCCTCGCGGCCATGCTTGCCATGTACGTCGAAGCCGGCAAGAACAGCTTCGATCTGCGCATCCTCGGCGCCGTCCGCTATAGCGGGTTCCTGCAAAGCGCTGGCTTCATCGCCCTTTGGCTCGGCTTCGGCTCGCTCGCTGGCGTGTGGCCCTTCCACACGTGGTCGCCCGACGGCCACGCCGCCGCACCGACTGCCGTGTCGATGCTGCACGCTGGCGTCCTCATGAAACTCGGTGCTTTCGGGGTCATCCGCATCGGCATGGTCCTCCTCCCTGACGGCGCCCGCCAGTGGGCCTGGCTCGTCGGCTCGGTCGCTATGATCAACATCGTGTACGGCGCGCTATCGGCCATGTCGCAGAAGGATCTCAAGTACATCATTGCGTATTCTTCCGTCAGCCACATGGGCGTCGTCATGCTCGGCGCCGCCACCTTGAACATCAATGGCTGGAATGGCGCGGTCTTCCAAATGGTCGCCCATGGCCTGATGACCGGCCTGTTCTTCGCCCTGGTCGGCCTGGTCTACGGCCGCGCCCACAGCCGCTTCGTGCCCGGCATGGGCGGTTTTGCCAACGCCATGCCCATCGTCGCCGTCTGCTTCACGATCGCCTCGTTGTCCAGCCTCGGTCTGCCCGGTCTCGCGGGCTTTGTCGCCGAATTCCTTGTATTCCTCGGAGCCTGGCAAGCCGGACAACCCATCTGGGCTGTCGCCGGTCTCATCGGCGCCTTCATCACGGCCGTCTACGTGCTGCGAACTTCGCGAACGATTTTCTGGGGCGATGGTCCCTCCCACGACTTCCACGAACTCAGCGATGCCCGCGGCACCGAGTGGATTGCCCTTGGCGTCCTGGTCACCGCCTTGATCGTCTTGGGAGTCTGGCCGCGCCTTGCCCTGGACTTCATTGATGTCGCAACCGTCGATTACCTCCCGGCCGTCGCCGGCAAGACGCTGGAGGCCCTGCGATGAACGCTGAGCTCATTGCGAGCAACTGGGTGGCGAGTTTGCAGGTCCTCGCGATACCGCTGCTGTTGACCGCGTCGATGCTGGTGCTCGTGCTCGCCGACCTGTTGCTGCCGGTCGCGGCGGCACCCATAGGTCCCATGTCCTTTCGCGATCTTCGCAAGCAGCAGGACGAGTCCATCGCGGGCGGCCATCGCAGCGACATCCTGGGCTGGATCGCACTGGGGCAATTGGTGATCTGCCTCGTTGCGTCCTTCCTGGCCCCCCAAGGCGAACTTCCGGGCGGCAGCTACCGCCACGACGCCATGGCGGTGCTCATGGAACGCGTGCTGATGACGGCGGGAATCCTTGCAATTCTAGGCGCTTTCGGTCACGTACGCCAGAGCTTTGCGCGCCGCCAAGGCGAATTCTATGCATTGCTGCAGTGCAGCCTCGTGGGCATGACGCTTCTGGCTGGCACCCGCGACCTGTTGCTGCTCGTGGTTGCCTTTGAACTCATGGGCATCCCGCTCTACGTGCTGGCCACCTACGCCAAGACCGACAAGGATGTCCGCGGCGACGCCAAGCCCGGCCGCAAGTCGGCAGAAGCTGGATTGAAATTCTACCTCGTCGGCGCATTGTCCTCGGCCATCACGCTCTACGGGGTCAGCCTGCTGTATGGCCTCGGCGGCTCGACGCACATTGCAGATCTGGCGCGCATTCCCGCATCGCCGCTGCTGCAAGTGGCCGCCGTGTTGGTCGTTGCCGGGTTCGGCTTCAAGCTCGGTCTGGCGCCGTTTCAATTCTGGATTCCGGACACCTACGAAGGCGCGCCGACACCGGTCGTCTCCTTTTTCTCTGTCGCCCCGAAGATCGCCGGGTTGCTGGCCCTGACGCAGATTCTGCTAGGCGGGCTGTTCGGCCACCTCGCCACCTGGCTGCCCGGCCTGGTCGCCATGTCGGTGGTGACGATGACTGCCGGCAACCTGTTGGCGTTGCCGCAACTCCACTTGAAGCGTCTGCTGGCCAATTCCGGCGTCGCCCAGATGGGCACCATGCTGATCGGCGTGTTCGCCGCGGCAACGCTGGGAGTCAAAGGCCACGGCTTGTCCGCCCTGCTCTTCTACTTCATCGCATACATGTCTGCAAATACAGGTCTTTTTCTCGTGATCGAAACGCTCGCCCAAGACGGCAGCGAGCCGACCGAACGCGATCTCATCGCAAGCCTCTCCGGCCTGAATCGCCGCTCGCCGGGCCTGGCGTTGGCCGCCCTGGTCTGCCTGCTCAGTCTGGCCGGCATTCCCTTCGCCGTCGGCTTCTGGGCCAAACTCTACGTGTTCCTCGCCGCATGGCAGGCCGGTTACGCGTGGCTCGTGCTCGTGGCCGTCGCCGTGTCCGTCATCGGCCTGTTCTACTACCTGCGCGTCGCCCGCTCGATGTACCTCGGCGAACCGCGCGTCGCGACGCCTGTGCGCAGTCCGCGCACGCTCAGTCTTGCAGTTTCGGCATGCGCACTGGCGACGGCGGGCCTGGGCCTCTTTCCGAGCGTCATCGTCGAGGCCACACAGGTGGCCGCGCGGGCCTGGCTGGGCCACTGAGGCTTGGCCCGCGCCCCGACAATAGCCAGACGGAACCCGTCACTTTGACGCTGCGACGATTCCCAATCAGTTGCAACTGCCGATCTTGACGCAGACCTGTCCGGCCGATTGGATGCAGCAAACCTCGTCCGCCGCGCAATCCGCCTTGCTCTTGCAGGCGACCTGGGGCGGCCCGCCGCAGTCGATCGGGCACGTCTTGCTGCTCTCGTAGTTCGGGGCGCAGATTCCGTCACCGCACACGGGCTTGGGCGGGCCGCAGTCGATCGGGCACGTCTTCGAGTTCTCGGTCGACGCACACACGCCATCGCCGCACACCGTCACCGGCGGCTGCGTGCCGCACAGTGACTTGTAATCTGGGCAGCAATTTCCCATCTGCGCACAGTACGCATCGCATCCGCAGGTCTGACCCGGTGCAGGCGGCTGGCCGCACTTGCCCTGGCAAGAATTGGTCGTGGAGCCACCGAAACATCCGGCTTGCTGGCCACACTGCAGCAACGCGCTGGCGAGCTTGGCCGTCGTCGGATCACTGAAGCATTGCTGCGGGTTGCCACCGCTGCCGATGCAATTGACGGCATTGAAGCACGCCGCCGTCTGGCCGCACGCCTTGTATGCATCTGTGCAATACTTCTGCACGCAAAGCGATGTCGGGTTGTTCGTCGGCTTGCAGTCTGCGGTACAATTGACGCTCGTTTCCGTGGTCTTGTCACACATGCCATCGCCGCACTTCGAAGGGGTCGGGCCGCAATCTTGTGGGCAGGACTTTCCCGTCTCGCCGCCATTGCATTGACCATCGCCGCACACCGGCACGGGCGGCGTCGTCGAACCCTCAAAGCAGCCCGCTTGCTGACCGCATTGGGCGATTCCGACAAGCGCTGACGACATGCCGCCACCGCCGCCGCTGGCCGTCGCGCAGCCCTCCACGCAGGCCAACGTCGTGCAAGACTTGGCACAGGAGATGACTTTCGCGCACGAGGCATCTGCCAGGCACGTCTTGTATTCGCTGCCGCACGCCTTCTCCAGGCAGACGACGATCTGGCCCGGGTCGATCGTGCCGCCGCCGCAATCCTGGGGGCAACTCTGCTGGCTCTCGGGCGCAATGCATTGGCCATCGCCGCACTTGGTTGTCGTGCCTGCGCAATCCTTGGCGCAGTTCTTGGCGTTTTCCATGCCCGTGCAGATGCCATCGCCGCACTTGTCCATCGGTGTGGTGCCGCAGTCCTGGGGGCAACTCTTGCCTGTCTCGCCGCTCGTGCATTGCCCGTCGCCGCACACGGGGGCCGGCGGCGTCACGCTGCCATAGCAGCCGCTCTGATCGCCGCATTGCAGCAATGGAATCAAGGTCTTTTGCAGCACTTGGATATTCGCACCCTGGGCACACTTGTTCAGGCATGAGTTGGTCGTGCAGGAAACGGCGCACTCGAGCACCTTGCCGCACTGCGGATCGCCCGCGCATACGCTGAATTCGCCGGGGCATGACTTCTCGAGGCAGCCCTTGACGACGCCCGGGTCGATTCCGCCGGTCTTGCAGTCCATCGGGCAGGAATTCGCCGTCTCCGGCGGCGTGCATTGACCATCGCCGCACTTGGCGATCGGCGTGGTCCCGCAGACCTGCTGGATGTCCGGGCAGCAATTGTTGTTCTTCACGCAGATCGTGTCGCATTGGCAAGCCCAGTTCGGGCTGTATTTGCCGCAGCGGTTCTTGCAGGACTGATCCGGCGGCACGACGATGCCGTCATCCGGGCCGCCGATGGGCGTGCCGCTGTCGGGCGCGACCACGGCCGAATCGGACGGCCACGTTGAGTCCGCCGACCACGTCGAGTCCGCGCCGGATGTGCCGTCAAGAGAGCCGGTCGCGTCATTTCCCGCGCCATTGCCAGACAAGAGGCCTTGAGGTCCTGTGATCTCGGTGTCAGACCCGCAGGCCGTCAGCGTCGCAGACACCGACAAGGCAACGACCGCGATCGACAGAAAGTGGAAGGACTTGGCGCGCATGGTAGGCTCCCGGTGGGCCAGGCGGCCCGATGGCAAACGCAAGACTATACACACCCACGAGTACCGCCGACAATGACGGCCTGGGTTGCGGCCGCGTCGTCACAAATCTTCATATCTCGGCGGGAGAGGGCAGGCGCACGCGCGCCGAGTTGCGTATACTCGACGTCGGCATCGGCGATGACGACTTCCACGCCGATTGGTTCGAGGCGTGACGGGGAGGATGCGATGAAAGTGACAATCTTGTTCTGCGCTATCGGCGCCCTTGCCGTATCCGCTTGCGGAACGACACAGAACGCTGCTCCCCTGCCGCTTGACGCTGCCGCAGATGGCGCAGTCGACGCCACACCCGATGCAGCGCTGGTCGATGTTCCGTTTGTCGATGCCCTACCCGACGCTGCCGTCGATTCCGCAACCGTGGACGCCGCCAAGGATGCGCTCGCAGACGCCAAGGCGGATGCCGCACCGGACGCCGCGGCGCCGCCCACCGACGCCACCGTGCCGCCCGCCGACGTCGCCGCGCCAAAGGATGGCGCGACCGCTCAAGATGCCCTGGCTCCCGCCGACGCCGGCAGCCCGCCCGATGCAACTCAAGATTCGGCTGAACCTTTCGCTTGCTGCAAGAGCAACCTCGACTGCAACAAGGGGCAACTCTGCTTCCAAGGCAAGGCATGCGTGGACGCGAACCTGGGCGCCGGCCAATGCTGGGCCGACGGGGACTGCACGGATGGCAAGACCTGCCAAGGAGCGCTGGTGTGCGCCTGCAACGCAGACTGCTTTTACGCTGATCATCCAGGAACTTGCACGGGAGGCGCCGGCGGCTGCTGTGCGGCACAGAGCGATTGCGGCGTGGGTACGACTTGCGCCGGCGGCGGCGTCAAGAAGACCTGCAAAGCGCAGTCAGAGCTCAAGTCGGGCCAATGCTGGGCCGATTCCGATTGCCCCAGCGGCGCTTGCGCTGGCGCCAATGTCTGCCCGTGCGGTGCCATGTGTCTCGTTGCCGACAAAGCGGGCTGGTGCCCGAGCGGCGCCTGCACGGCCGTGGACCCGAGCAGCTTCGGCTTGTGCGGCATGGTGGTCGGCGTCGTGTTCGACGGCAAAAGTTGCGTCACGGCGAGTGGTTGCGGTTGCGGCGACCAATGCGCCAATGTCTACAAGGACATGACTTCGTGCAAGACCGCGTGTGCGCTGCAGTAGCTGTCAGTTCGTTCCAGCACCGCCTGCGCCCTCCAGAAAGCTTGCCATCGCGGCGAGAAGCGCCAACCGTTCCACGGGTTTGGCAAAGTAGGCATCGCAGCCCGCCGCCAGCGCGCGTTCCTTGTCACCCTTCATCGCACCGGCGGTCACGGCGAACACGACGATGTGGCGGGTGCGCTGCGATGCCTTGACGCGACGCGTGAGTTCCAGACCGTCCATGCCCGGCAATTGGATGTCGACCAGCATGACAGCGGGCAGGTAGGCATCCAGAATCGCGAGTGCCTCTTCGGCAGTCGTCGCGGTGCGCACGGCGTAGCCTTTTGCCGACACGATGTACGTCAGCAGCTTCAAGTTGAGAGGATTGTCGTCGATAATCAGGATGTTCTCTCCCGCCATGCTGGGTCTCCCTTGGGTGGCGCTCTCAAGAACGCCTGCAATTCTGCTGCAACAGCGGCGGCACCACCGGTGCCCTTGGCCACGATGGCTTGCGCTGTGGCCTTCAACCGATCCTGCTGCGCGCTGCTCAAGTCGACACCGGTCCACACGACCACAGGCACAAGGCGGCCTTGCGCGTGACTGCGCAGACCTTCCAGAAACGCAAACCCGTCCAACCCCGGCATCAGCAAGTCGAGCACGATCGCCGCTGGAGGCGCCGCCAATGCCGTCGCAAGCCCGTGACTGGCAGTTGTTTCGCAGACGGCGTCGAAGCCCAGATGCTCGAGCGTCGCCGCCATCAGTCTGAGGGCTGCCGGATCGTCGTCGACCAGCAGCACCTTGGCGCGCACACCCGGCGCCACGCCTGCACGCATCAGCGCCTCGCGCAGCGATTGGGGCTGCACAGGCTTGCGCAGCATGTCCTGGACCGCGAAACCCGCCATGACACCCCGTTCTGCGACAACGGTGATGACGACCACGGGCACGTCGCGGTTCAAGCGCTGAGCGCGGATCTGCCTGAGCGCGTCTACGCCCCCCATGTCCGGCAAGAGGAGATCGAGTGTGATCGCGGCGAACGCGCGATGTGCACAAAGTTCGACAGCCCGCGCGCCTGTCTCGGCCACCTGGGTGACATAGCCCGCCGTGGTCAGCGCACGCACCAGTTGATCCTGATCCTGCAGATCATCCTCGATGACGAGCACCACCGGGGCATCGGGCGGCAGCGTCACGGGCAACGGCACGGGAGCCCGCACCGCAGGACCCGTCCTTGGTGCCCGCCGCGGCAGGATCGCGAAGAACGTGCTGCCCTTGCCCGGTTCGCTGTGCACGCCCACTTGCCCTGCCTGCGCCTCGACCAGCCGCCGCGTCAGCGCAAGGCCGAGCCCAGTGCCGCTGACGTGCTGCGCCGCGGTGGCGTCGAGTTGCTGGAATTCCACGAACAGCCGACTGATGTCGTGCGCGGCAATGCCGATGCCCGTGTCCTCCACTTCGAGACGAACCTGTTCGGGCCCCGCCGCCAGCGCCCGCACCCAGATTCGCCCACCGCGAGACGTGAACTTGATGGCGTTGGACAAGTAGTTGTAGAGCACCTGTTTGGCCCGCGCGGGATCGAGGAGCAACTCACCCAACGCCGGATCCACGTGCGCCTGCACGGCAAGGCCCTTGGCCGTCGCACTCCCATGCAGCACCGCCAACACGTCCGCGAGAAGGACTGCGGGCTGGATCGGCTCCGGGCGGAAGTCGAGCCGGCCAGCTTCCACCTTCGTGAGATCCAGGATGTCGCTGATCAGTTGCAGCAGGTGTTGGCCGCTGGCGCGGATGTCTCCAAGAAACTCCATGTATTGCGGCGAGTCCGGCGGGACTTCGCCCGATTCCAGCAGATCGGCGAATCCCAGGATGGCATTGAGCGGCGTGCGCAGCTCATGCGACATGTTGGCCAGGAACTGCGACTTGTACGCACTGGCTGTCGTCAGCTCTTTGGCCTGCTGCTCCAGGCGCAGCCGCACTTCGCTCAGCGCCGCATTGCGCTGCTCCAATTCGTCACTGTGCCGTTTTCGCTCTAAATTCAATCGATTGAGTCGCTCCGCCATCCAGTTCGCGTGCCGCGCCACATCGCCCAGGTCGTCGCGGTTGGTGATGGGAATGGGCGTGCCGAAGTCGCCAGCACCAAAGCGCCGCAGCCCCGCCGTGAGATCATGCACGCTGCGCAGCACGCTGCGGCCGAGCGACACCGACAACACGATGACGAGCAACAGGCAAACCGCGCTCACGATCCAGCGCACCCGCGTCGCCCAGCTCTGGCTTTGCGCCACCCGGCCAAAGGCGCTGGCGAGCTCTTGGTGGTCGAACGCTGTCACCGTTGCCAGCCTCTCTTCAGCGAGCGTCTGCTTCTGTTGCATCGCAGCCATGGCGCGCACGACTTCCTCGCCGGCCTCGCCCGCCATCAAGCGCCGGGAAATGTCGCTGGCCGCTTGGTAGTAGACGTCGACTGCCTCGGCCGCCGCCTTCGCATCCGCTGGTGCGACAGCGGCGCCAGCGGCACTGAGTTGCGCCTCGATCGCATCCGCGAGCACGCGGGTTCCTGCCAGCAAGTCAGCGTCTTTCGCTGCGACCGCATCCTGGAAGCCGCGCCGCAGCCGTTCGAACTGCGCATCGATGAGCGGCCGCAGCCCAACCCTCGGCAGGAGCCGCTCCTGAATCACATGCACCTGTTCGTCCGCCTTGCGGGCCGCCAGCGAACTCGCCACGACGATCGCGAGCAGCGCGAACGCCGCGCTCGCCACGATGGCAACCAGCTTGGTGCGGAATTGCAGGTTCATCGTGGGTCACCTCACCTGCAGGATCTTGGCGCCGTCGATGTTCGCAGCGCCGGAGACGTAGCCGATCCCGCCAGGATTGCGCAGCACGTACTCGACAACCTCCGCATCCGAGGCAAATTCCGGTGGTGGCACGCCGCGTCCCGAGAAGATGATTTGCCGCCAGTAGCTCTTGACTGACTCGACAGTGCGCTGCAGCACGGACTCCGAAAACACGTGACGCACAGACGCCTTGGCCACTTCGTCTACGGGACGAATGACGCGGTCATCGGGCCAACGTGTCGTCTTCTTGAGGAATGCGGCGGCAAGAAAGCTGCGCTCGACGCTGCTGGCTGGATTGCTCGGATGCACGATGACCCGCAGCGGCGCCACGGCCGCAACCGCACGCTCTGCGCCGTACGCATGCAGCGGCAGGAGCAGGACCAGGACGACAATCGCGTGGAGCCATTCGCGCACGGGCTTGCCTCAAAAATGCGCGGCCGTCTTGACCAGAAACAGCCACCAATTCGCCTGCAGCTCACGCAGCGGGCGGTCGTCGTTCAGTTCCGAAGTCGGCTTGTTGTTGCTCACGAGAGGCGGCCCCAGCGCCGCGGTTCCTGACATGTAGTGCGCCTCCAGTTTGATCAGCCAGTTCGCAACCACGTCCAAGCGCACCGTGGCGGCAACATCGTGCTGTTGCGCGGCGCGGCCCACGCGGTGCTCGACGTCTGGGAACAGCATCGAGTAGTAGATGCCCGGTTGCAGCCACGGTTGCACGCGGTAGGACAGCCCGGCATAGGCGCGTTCATTGACGCGCGCCATGTCGGACAACAGCGCGGTGTTGCTGCTTTCTGAGTGCAGGTGCCATCGACTGTACTCGGCTGCGGCGAGCAGCCCGCCGAACTGGTATTCGCCCGAGGCCACCCAGAGCACGGCGGGAATGCGCACGGTGAACCGCGTCAGCATCAGCGGCACGTCGAGCGTGACATCGAGGCGCAGCGCCTGCAGACTCGCGCCCAGGCGCAGCCCGTCCAGGGGCGTCTCCCACAGCACGCGGCCGCCCACCACGTAGGGAATGTGCAGGTCATTCACCGTGTACACGACGCTGGCCTGGCGTGGCTCGATCCGGATGGTACCGCCATAAAGGCGATAGTCGAGCGCACCG
>Ga0172370_10001221_pt1 | contig 39845 bp, 33 predicted proteins | sample LakKiv5m_FD_114538 | JGI IMG/M metagenome (GOLD analysis project Ga0172370, IMG submission 114538) | Freshwater microbial communities from Kabuno Bay, South-Kivu, Congo - kab_022012_11.5m | ecosystem: Environmental > Aquatic > Freshwater > Lake | place: Democratic Republic of the Congo...
ATCTCTTTCAATTGTTCTCTCTCTTCCTGGGTAAGGGTTACTTTGTACTTTATCATGGCTTTTATTTTTGATAAAGATACAAAATATTTAATTACGTCATACTATGGTTGACATGACACTAGTAATGCCTGATTGCTTTTTTAATAAAATAAAAACCGGAACAGGCGAACAAACATTTAACTTTGATGCAAATACCGGAAACCTTACATCGAGAAGTTATAAAAAGACAAACAATCCTGCTACAGTGACCGAGTCATTTACATACGACAATCTTAACAGGCTTTATACTTACCAGGTTTCCGGACAAACCGGTTATTCTGCAATTTATTCCAACAACGTGAACATATCATCAAAAACAAAAAATTATGCTCCTGGTTATGAAAAGAATTTTCCGGGGATCCATGATCATATGTATCCTGGATCCTTCAGACCAGGCAGAAGATTTCAAAAATCATATAATCAGGCTACCGATCTTCTCCATAAATCTGCATGATCAGCGTCATTGTTGGTTCATTGTTTTTGGCTATCTTTGTGAATATGCCAACAGTATTAATAATAAATGGTTACAGATTTTTCTTCTTCAGTAATGAAAGAAATGAGCCAATACATATTCATATTGAGAAAGCCGAGAAATATGCAAAATTCTGGATTGATCCTCTTTTTGTAGCAATCAATTACGGTTTCACAGGCAAAGAATTAAGAGAAATAAGTGAAATAATTGACAGAAATGAAATAATTATAAAAGAAAAATGGGATGAGCACTTTAGCAAATAAATCCTCAAATGCCCTTGCCTGCAAGGTATGGTTCACCAACGATATGTTATATGTTCAATTACAGGATGGGAGGGAAATAGGTGTTCCGTTATTGTGGTTCCCCAGACTAAGCAAAGCCACCGGAGAACAGCTTATGGATTGGAGGCTTATTGGAAATGGTATCGGGATTCATTGGGAAAGCCTGGATGAAGACATTTCTGTATCAGCCTTACTTTAAAGGATCCGATTTTTGCATCAACTCTGTATCAGCCTTACTTTAAAGGATCCGATTTTTGCATCAACGTATTAAAAGCAGTATTAAAAGCAGTATTAAAAGCAGTACCTTAATACGTTGCAAATCATAAACACCATGTCGACACGAAAAAGAGAGGAAAAAAATATCCGGAGCCTTACAAAGGTCTCAGGCGGATCGAGTTATGCGGTAACTATCCCCATCGAATACATCCGGAAACTCAAATGGAAAAACAAACAGAAACTGGTTGTAACTCACTACCAGGACCGCATTATAATCCGCGACTGGAAACCGGAATGATCTGACTGATCGAATGTATAAATTCCTGATACCTGCCTCACAGGCAACATCTTCCTGATTTACTTCTGTCTTCTTTCGTTAGCTTCAATCACTCCGTCGAATTTCAACTCAAGCTCAGGATCGAACCTTGCAAGATCTTTCCATTCTTCATTACCATAAACCCCTGCCTGCGTGTAGTCAAAAGGCACGAATTTTATCTTTCTGACAGGACTGTTCCTTTTAAAATGAAAATCAAAGGCAGCTGCATTGACGAAAAGAGGATCGGCAATCAGTGAATGCAGATCTTTCCCTGATTTTTTCCATGCATCGAAAGTCAGATCGCTGAACCTGATGTCTTTTGTACGGATGTCCCAGTAAATGTTATAATCTGTAAAAAGATTGAATTTGTGCCAGTTGCTGCTCAACAGAGTGCCTTTGTCAAAATAAACAATGTTATTTGTAAATGACAGTGACCTGTGCTCTTCAATCCTTGTTGCCTGCAACTGCGACCTTATATTGAAGGCAAAAATATTGTTCCTTATTATATTCTCCTTTCCGTAATGCTGATGGAACCCTGAATTCTTGCATACATAAACAAGATTGTTCTCCATCGTAATATCGAAGGATCCCTCATCGGTGTAAAGTCCCCAGCCTCCGTAATCGAACGAATAAACATGATGGATATGATTATTCGATACTACGGTTCCTTCCGATGCTCCGAGAGTGTATACTCCGCCCATGTCGCAAAGCTCTCCCCACCCGAGATGGTGAATATGGTTGTAGCTTATTATGTTGCGCTTCGTCGGACTGTATGCATATCCCCAGACCCACCCTACAGAGATTCCTGAATACCTGAGATCGGCAATTTCATTATGGGTAATCTTATTGTCACTTGCATTGAAAATTATGACTCCTACGGCACAGGGGAAAACATGGCCGGCATCCCTTATGATATTGTTGTCGGCTGTTATGTGATTTGTGATTTCATCCTGATCAGGACGAATAACAGTTTCTCCTATCTTGATCCCACCCGCACCAAGGTCATGCAGATAACACTGGCTCACTGTACAATTACTGCATCCCCGTCTGAACCAGAAACCATAGGTTCCCGTATGGGCGATTTCGCATCTCTCGAACCCGACATTGTCAGCGAAATCGAGGGTTATCACGGCATCAACAGGAGCTGCAGCCTGAGCCGGTTCATTACCGTTTGACGGGGTCATGTAGCCTGCAACCTCAAAGGCAAGATCCCTGAATTGTATATTCTCAACCTTTCTGCCAGTCTCTGCATCGCCCCTTATTGTAACAAATTCCTTTATGACCGGAATATGGAATGTAGTATTTGACAATGTCTCACCTTCACGGGGAATATAATACAGGTACCCGGTTCTATCGAGGAACCATTCCCCCGGGGCATCAAGGGCCGATCTGAAGTTTTCAACAAGCCAGCGCGATTTTGAATTGATCGGATTCCATGGTTTCATACCCTCACCCACTGTATATACCGAGGAAGACTCATTTGAAAATCCTATAACACGTTTTCTTGTATTGTCCCAGTTATGATAAAAAATCATAAGGGCATCTCTGAAATCAGATTCATCGAAGGTCGAAAAACATTGTGCATCAGCTGAATCGAGAGCTATTTTCTGTACTGCCAGCTCGGGCGACCTTCCGGTTCCTTTTTCAAGAATAGTCTCAGATACATTTTTCACCCTTAAAAATCCTTCGTTGGGTGTTCTTGCCCTTGTTGCCCTTTTCCCGTTTACATACAGCTGCTCAAAATAAGAATTATAGTATGCAACCTGTGGGATAAATGCCTTCCAGAGTTTCTCATTTAACTTTTCCCATCCATTGACAGGCACTCCGCCCCGGAAAACAGGTTTTTCGCCTTCTTCCGCTCTTATAATTAGCGGTGAACTTTCAGTACCTGAATCTTCAGGTCTTAAAAGCAAAGGCTGCATCAAAAAATACTCCCCTCCCCTGACTATTATTTCAACCGGCACCTCAGTCTTAACCGTCTTGCGGAGTTCCCGTGACCTGGCGACAGCTGCATTCAAGGTCGCAAGAGGTTTATCGATTGCACCGGTACCGGCATCACTGCCATCAGGAGAAATATAAATTTTCTGCCCCGACACGAACCCGTTGATTGAAAATAATGCGGCAATAAACAGTAAAACAGCAACTTGCTTTTTCATGGTACAGGTTGATATTTAATTGATGTGCTTATTCAATTTATATTTCGATGGAAAATAGCCTGATAATTATTATTTTCTGAATTCAATCCTTAATCCGATAACATCCCATTCAGGAAATGAAGCAGGTTTTGATATAACAAGGGCATCATCTCCCTGTTTCCATTTCAGCTTTTCCTCGCTGCCGAGCATTGTAACTGACTTTATCTTTTTATCTGAATATGTGGAATTTTTGCCAAGGGAAGCAATCCTGATGTCGCTCAAAGGCTTATCCATGCAAAAAGCATATAGCTTTGAATCTTTGGTTGTAAATCTTATATCACCCGATTCATAAGGACGAACATCTCTGACACCGCCGAATGTGCCCTTTTCCTGTTTTTTCATCGATGGCCCCTCACCGAAGATCTTCCACGGGCGTGTACCATAAATACCTTCACCGTTCACAGGTGTCCAGGCTGCAATCACATCAAGGATATCCAGAACGTCCTGTTCGAGATCTCCCTCGGGAGTCTGGACCACATTCAGCAACAAGTTACCGTTTTTGCTGACAATATCAACAAGCATCTGGATGACCTCTTTCCCTGTCATATACTTCTGTCCTGTCCTGTAATACCAGTCTCCAATTGAAGTATCAGTCTGCCAGGGATCAACACTTATCGTATCCATTGCACCTCTTTCAATATCCCTTACCCATCTGCCTTTTGATTCAAGATGTTTACAGGTGTAGACAGCATCGAGATAACCGCTGTTCTTCACAATATCCTGATTATAAAAATGAGACAGCATTTTTCTGCCTGTTTCACCAAAAGGAAGCTCCCCGTCAGTATACAACAGATCAGGTTTGTACATGTCAATCAGTTCAGTAATGCTTTCAAGCCAGTTGCGGTGGTTTGCAGTGTCTTTAGTGTACCATCCGATATCATCGGGTGCGGTTTTCGGGTGATAAAGATCCTGATATTCAGTGTTTGCCCCATCATAGGGTACTCCTTTCAAAGGTCCGCTCTTGTCTGCACCATGACTTGGCTGGAACCATGTATAACTTGCTCCGAGATGCTCCGACACGCCGAATCTCAAACCTTCCTTTTTCGCCGCCTGCTGCCATAATCCGACAACATCTTTCATGGGACCCATTTTAACCGAGTTCCATCTGTGGATCTTTGAATCCCACAGGAAAAAATTGTCATGATGCGTTCCCATACTGACGAAGTATCTGGCTCCCACCCTCTTGTAAAGCGACATGAGCTTCTCAGGGTCCCATCGCTCAGCCTTCCACAGAGGAATTATATCCTTATAACCGAATTTGGAAGGGTGACCATAGTGTTCGAGGTGGTAGAGATATTCACGGCTGGGTTTTCCAGTGGATTGATTTGTCTGCCTGTTGATAATATCTGATTCATACATTTTTCTTGCATACCAGTCGCCCTGACGTGGAACCGCCTGAGGCCCCCAGTGCGCCCAGATACCAAATTTTGCATCACGGAACCAATCGGGATACTGATATTGATCAAAAGATCCGATTTCCTGCGTAAATGACGGATCAAATTGCTTTCGCTCCTGTTTTGGAGTAGTGTCTGTACATGAGAAAAGCACCAAAACTGAAAGAATTACAATTGAATGCAATAAGTTCCTGGTTTTCATATTTATAAATGAATTAAGTTTAATCACAGAAAATTCAGTATTCCGAATCGATCTGAAATTTAAAATTGGATCAGGTCCTGATTATAAGAACTGTTCCAGATATCGTTTGCAAATACGAAGGGCGTGTTTCCTGTCTTCAAGTGATCCCTCAAAAGCCTTGTCTTCAACCTCTATGCAAACCGGGCCATCATACCTGATGTCGTAAAGTGCTGAGAAAAACCTTGACCAGTCAATATCCCCCAGTCCGGGAAGCTTTGGCGAGTGGAACTCGAGCGGTGTTGCCATAATGCCAACGTTATCAAGCTTATCCCGATACAACTTTGCATCCTTGAGATGAATATGGAAAAGCTTTTCCCTGAACTCATATATTGGTTTTACATAGTCCATTTGCTGCCATAGGAGATGAGAAGGATCATAATTCAATCCGAAATGTCCGCTGTTTATTTCACCGAACATGCGTTTCCATATTGCAGGAGTGGTTGCGAGGTTATTGCCTCCGGGCCATTCATCGTTTGTAAAGATCATAGGACAGTTTTCAATACCTATCTTCACTCCTTTCTCTCCTGCATGCCAGATGATTTCGGGCCATATCTTCCTGAAAGATTCAAAATTCTCCTCAACATTTTTATTCTTGTTCCTTCCAATGAATGTATTGATCTTATAAATGCCCAGCTTTGCCGAAGCATCTATTACCTTCATGATATGGTTTATAAAAACCCTGCTCTTCTCCTCATCAGGATCCAGTGGATTCGGGTAATAACCCAGGGCTGAAATTTCGACTCCCTTATTCCTGCAATGATTATTTATTGCCAGTGCTCTCTGTTCATCGAGCATTTCCACATCGATATGCGTTACACCTGCATACCTGCGTTCTGCTTTTCCCACAGGCCAGCAGCATACTTCAACGCAAGAGAATCCATAATCAGATGCCAGATCGATAAGCTCTTCAAAGCTCAGCTCGGGCAAAATGGCGCTTACAAATCCAAGTTTCATAATTCCTGTTGTTTTATGATACAATTATTTAATTCTTTAAATCAATGACCCCATTCAGTTTTCCCCATGGGGGAGAAAGTCATCAGGATTTCAGTCTGTTAATCCGGCAAGAGCGGCACCGATAAGGCTTGACTGCTTTACCTCTGTGAATTCAACATATCGTTTCCTGTCCCCCTCAAGAATTTCAAAAAAGTACTTTTCGAATCGCTCCTTCAACCTGAAAAGCTTATAGAATGTCGTCCCTTCAATTGTTATAAGTATGGGTTTCTCCGGTTCACTCCCTTTCCCTGTCTTCAGTACCACTGCAGCCAGACTGGCTGCAACGAGCCTGGCCGAACGGTTTATCATGTTATCGATTATACTTACGGCATTAAGTATATCTTCGCGGGTTAAAAAACATTCATAAAGAATATTCCCATTTTTTCCGCTATCCTCCACAAAACTGCCGGCCTGCTCAGAAGTCAGTTCACTGACTTTCAGAAGGGAATCTGCTGCCTGGTCAGAAAATACACCCTCCTTTGCAGCCTTTTTCAGTATAAAAAGACACAGCCCTCCGAAATACCCTCCCGAGAACATCTTCTCGAAAGTATAATTATCAGGATTCATGGTGGTAAGGTCGAAAGCTATATCGAGGTCAGTCCTTGGAGCTTTACCGAAGTTTCCCGATTCTATATTTATTATCATGCTCCCCCGCGGATCAAGACCTTTATTTTTTATGATATTTCTGTTCTGCTCGATATAGCACATATTTGTTCCGGTACCCAGTATAAAACCTATATAGGAATCGAATGATTTTCCGAATGAAGCTGATTTCCCGGCCAGAAGGGTGGCAACAGTGTCGTTAAGGAGAACTATTTTCTTTTCCGGGGTTCCAAGCGCTTCAAGGAGTGACCTGCCTATTGTTTGTCCTATCACTTCCGGAGCCTGTACTTCCTTGCAGAATTGCAGGAGCCTTCCATCCTTGTCAGGAAATATCTCTGTCGGATAGGAAAAGCAAAAACCTATTCTGTTGGATTTTGAGGTTATAGGTCTGATATAACCTGCCATAACATCAAAAAATTCTTTTTTCGACACTTCCCTGTCGAGACCAGGCATTCCAAAATTTCTTATTTCATCCATTTCAAGTCTGCCGCTTTTCGTGAATGACACCAGAGAACACCTGAAATTCGTTCCTCCGGCGTCGATTGCTATAACCGGAGTTTCTGTCAGAAACTCATTATCCGCTTCAATATATGTCGGGATCATCCTCAGGGAGTCGGGCTCACCCCTGAGGCCTTTATCCATATCAGACAGAAACACTTTGATGAATTTGTCAGCATCAGTATCAAAGGCGCTCAATCCGTGAGCTTTAAGAAATTTTCCGGCTTTTTCCATATAAGTAAGTATTTCGAATTATGTCAGGGGAATTACATATTCATTTTCCCATTACCAAAGTATAAAAAAAAATTCTCTTACCTTTAGATCAACAGAACACTAACCTGATAAACTTTAAAGAAATCTGAAAAAACCATGGATAAGGTAAAGGAAATTGCCAAAATGATAGATCATTCAATTCTTCATCCGACATTTACTGATGATGATCTGAGAAGGGAATGCGAAACAGCAGTAAAGTATGATGTGGCATCCGTGTGTGTAAAACCTTATGCCGTTGGTATGGCGGCAGAATTACTTAAGGGAAGCGATGTACTTGTAGGTGCCGTCATAGGATTTCCGGCAGGAAATTCTGCTATCGAAGTAAAAGTCTTTGAGACTGAAACCGCATGCCGCGACGGAGCTAAAGAGATCGACATGGTGATCAATATAGGCAAGGCGCTTCAGGGAGACTGGGATTATATCGAACGGGAAGTCAGGGCGGTAGTTGATGCATCACATAAATATGGAGCCATAACCAAAGTGATTTTTGAAACTGATTATGTCACAAAGGATGAACAAAAGGTCAGACTCTGTGAAATTTGTTCCGGGGCCGGAGCCGATTATGTAAAAACTTCCACCGGATACGGATTTGTGAAGGGAGCCGACGGCAAATACTCATACACAGGCGCCACTCCTCATGATATTGAGCTTATGCGGAAACATTGCCCCCCACATGTAAAAATAAAGGCAGCAGGAGGAGTAAGGACGCTGTCTGACCTGCTTAAGCTGAAAGAACTGGGAATATCACGGTGCGGAGCAACAGCCACTGCTGCAATGCTTGAAGAGGCAAAAAGGATCTTTAAATGAAAAATCATAATCTGAACTGATTAAATTTCAATTCATCTTCTCAAAAATAAAACACAACCTGATGAAGACCAGATTCTGCCACAGCACAATTATCGCCATCGTGCTGGTATTTACTTCGTGTACGAAGGAGTATCAGCCATTAGGCCTCCACCCCGGAAACAGCCATTATTTTCTCTTCAGGGACAGACCTGTCGTTTTAATAGGCTCCACCGAACATTACGGTGCGGTGATGAACCTTGATTTCGACTATATAAAATATCTTGATGAACTGGCTTCATATGGACTCAACATAACACGTACATTTTCAGGAATATATGTCGAGCCCCAGGGTGCTTTCAATATTTCTAAAAACACACTGGCCCCGGGAAAGGGGAAATTCATCTGCCCATGGGCAAGAAGCAGTGAACCCGGATACGCGGGCGGTGGCAACAAATTCGACCTTACAAAATGGGATCCTGAATATTTCGCCCGTTTAAAGGATTTTATTGCTGAAGCCGGGAAGCGTAATATAGTTGTAGAACTCGATCTGTTCTCGAACTTTTATGATACGGTACAGTGGAAGCTGAGCCCCCTTTATTATTCAAATAATATAAACGGTCTTAAACCTGTTGAAGATCACAGGGAGATCCTCTCTTTACGGCATCCCGGGCTTTTAAAGATACAGGAGGATATGGTTAAAAAGATCCTTGAAGAATGCAACTCCTTCGACAACCTGTATTATGAGGTCTGCAATGAGCCCTATTTCGGCGACAAGGAAGCTCTTGATGCATGGGAAGAACACATTACAGGTATTATTGACGGAATCGAAAAGGAGTTGCCAAAAAAACATCTTATTTCACAGAACATTGAAAATGGATCACTGAAAGTTGAAAAACCCCATCAGGCTGTTTCAATTTTCAATTTTCATTATGCTGCCCCTCCGGTTACTGTTGGAATGAATTATGAACTTAACAAACCGATCGGAGATAATGAGACAGGCTTCAGGGGAACCGGAGATTCACATTACAGGAAAGAGGGCTGGGATTTTATTACTGCCGGAGGAGCCCTTTACAATAATCTGGATTACTCCTTTACTGTTGACAACGAAGATGGAAGCTTTTCATTCCCTGAAACACAGCCCGGAGGTGGTGGTAAGACGCTGAGAAATCAGCTCAGGATCCTGAAAGAAGTTTTCAGCGGGATTGATTTTCTAAAGATGAAACCTGTTGAATACAATCAGCAGGCCCTACTGCCGGAAGGAGCTACAGTTCGGATCCTTGAAGAAGCTGGGAAACAATATCTCATTTATATAAATAATTCAAGGTCAGAAAAATCAGATTCTGCATTATCTGGTGTAAAACAATTCTCTGATTTAAAACTGACTCTCGATCTTCCTGCCGGTAATTATAAATGTGAATGGATAGATCCGGTTAAAGGCAGCCGGTCACCATTGCTTATTAATGACCATAAAGGAGGAACCTATGTTTTCAATGCCCCATTGATCGGAGAAGATATCGCCCTGCTCATAAAAGAAAAATAATACCATCGGCAAATGAAAAATTCAGCGGTTTTCATTATTTCTATTCTGATTTCGAACATAATTTCAGCTATAGACATTCAGCAATATTCAGTGTTTGAGATTGAACTTACAGGTCCTTCAAATGGTAATCCGTTTACCGAGGTGCAGCTCTCTGCAGAGTTTTCGTTTTTGAACAGAACACTGTTCTGTGAGGGGTTCTATGACGGAAACGGAAAATACAGGATAAGATTTATGCCTGATGAACCAGGGACATGGAAATATATAACCTTTAGCAATATCAGTGAACTCGATTCCAGAAAAGGAAGTTTTACATGTATTAAAAATACAGGTAATAATCACGGACCTGTAAAAGTCCGTAATACTTTTGATTTCGGATATGCCGACGGAACGCCCTTTTATCCGGTTGGAACAACTTGTTATGCATGGGTCCACCAGCCTGAAGAAATTGTTGAAAATACCCTTAAAACACTTTCAAAAACTGCGTTCAACAAGATCAGGATGACTGTGATGCCTAAAAACTACGATGTCTATATAAATAATGAACCACCATATTATCCTTTTGAGGGGTCGAAAGAAAAAGGCTGGGATTTCAAAAGACCTGATCCTGCTTTCTTCAGAAATTTTGAAGAAAAGATCCTTGCCCTGCAGAAACTTGGTATAGAGGCCGATGTTATACTTTTTCATCCTTACGATTTTGGAAAATGGAACTTCGATAAGATGAACACCGAAGAAGCGGTATTTTATCTTCGCTACCTTATAGCACGAATTGCAGCCTATAGCAATGTATGGTGGAGCATGGCCAACGAGTATGATATAATGAGAAAAACAGATGAAGAATGGGAGAAATATTTCAGGACTATTCAGAAGTATGATCCATATCAACATCTTTGCAGCATTCATAACGGTATGGCCTGGTACAATCATTCCCTGCCATGGATAACCCACCTGAGCATTCAGACAGCTTATCTTCAGGATATCCAGGACTGGCGGGAGCAATATAAAAAACCGGTGATTATTGATGAATGTGTATATGAAGGGAATATACCTGCCGATTGGGGTAATCTTACCCCTGAAGAAATGGTCAACAGATTCTGGATTGCCTGGTGCAGAGGGGCATACTGTACTCATGGTGAAACATATATTCACCCCGAAAATATCCTCTGGTGGTCAAAGGGGGGAAAATTATATGGTAAAAGTCCGGAAAGGATCGCTTTTCTTCACAGAATAATGACTGAAACTCCGATGGATGGGGTACGTCCTTTCCATAGCAAATGGAACAAGGAAACTTACCTGATAAAAGACAATGATTATTATCTTTATTATTACGGGAACAGTCAGCAGGCTGCGGCAAGATTTTTACTTCCCAGGGAATACCAGTTCAGACTTGAAATAATTGATGCATGGAATATGACAATTATACCGTTAGATGGACAATTCAGCGGGAGAGTTGAGATTCCGCTTCCGGGATTGCCATATATTGCAGTAAGAGCAATAAGGATTGGTAATTAGTATAAAATGAGCATAAAGGAATTTGCCGGAACTTTACCTGTCAGAACAATTCAGACAGGCAGCGACAAAGAGGACCCTGTCAGGAGAATCCTTAATGCCGGAAATCTTTCAGTCACCTGGACTGGCGGCACCCTCAGGAACATAAAAACAGGCAGAAATGAACTTCTGAGGATGATTTATCCGGCTTTCCGTGATAAAGAGTGGCTCACTGTCGCACCAGAGATCGAAAGTGAGGACTCTGTAGTTGACAAAGACTCATTTAAAATAAAACTCAGATGCCGCTACAAAACCAATGAGATCAGTTTTGTTGCTGATTACGTTTTTGAAGGAACCGGCGAAAACTGTATAATCGTTACGATGGATGGTCAGGCGATCGAAAGTTTTCAGAAAAATAGGATAGGATGGTGTGTTCTCCATCCGGTTGAGGGTTGTTCGGGAGAAATGTGCCTGGTTGAACACATAAACGGATCAAGGGAACAATCAGTTTTTCCTGCATCAATAAGTCCTTACCAGGTTTTCACAAATATCAGGGCTTTGAACTGGTCGTGCGAAGGAATAAACTGCAGGCTGGAATTTGAGGGAGATACTTTTGAGACGGAGGACCAGCGCAACTGGACTGATGATTCATACAAAACATATTCAACTCCTTTGACACTGCCTTATCCGGTAACCATTGAAAAGGGGACACGCATATTTCAAAAAGTGACATTCCGTGCTGATGGTCGTTTAAGTGAACAGAATCAGGAACCCGGGAAAACGGTAATAAGGCTTTATCCCGATGAAACTTTCCGGTTGCCTGAAATCGGGATCGGAAGAAAATCCGGGCCGGACTCATCCCTTACTGAAAATGAAATAAAAATCCTCAGGTCACTGAGGTTTGACCATTACAGGGTTGATATTCATCTGAGCAGGTCCGACTGGCAGAAAGATGCAGACAAGGCAGCCACGGAATCGCATGACCTTGGATTCCCTGTTGAACTGGCTCTGTTCTTTGATGATAATTATTCAGCTTCATTAAGGAACTTCTTAATATGGTATCAATCAGCAAAAATAACAGTCTCTTCAATTCTTCTTTTCCATGTTTCATTACCCCTGATTCCCGATGAACGGGCATTGGAGATAATACGATCACTGAGGGAAACAGATCCGGATCTCTGGGTTGCCACCGGGACCAACGCAAATTTCGCTCAGATGAACCGTAACAGACCCGGAGATTCAAGGAATGATTCAATCTGTTTTTCGATACATCCCCAGGAGCATCTTTCAGACAATACAACAATTATTGAAAATCTAAGGGCTCAGGGGTATGCAGTATCAAGTGCAAGACTATTCGGAGGAAATAAAAAAATAACCGTCTCTCCTGTGAGTATCCAAAAACGATTCAATGCAAATAAAACGCTTTACGAGGTTCCATGGACAGGTTCAGGAATACCACCGCAGATCGACAGCCGGCAGATGTCACTTTTAGGAGCCTGCTGGACTGCCATAAGTATTAAATATATTGGAGAAGCAGGCGCCGATAGTGTAACTTATTACGAAACTGCAGGAGAAAGGGGCATAATTCAGGGGGATAATGATTCACGGTGGCCGTCGGCTTTCAGAACAATAAGGGGTATGATCTTCCCGATGTATCATGTATTTCGTTATATCCTTGGTAACAAATACCTTGCAGGAATTAAAAGCATCAGCTCAAATCCCGTTGCTGTTGACAGTCTTGCCCTTTCTGACGGGAGACAGGCAAGAATATTGCTTGTCAACTTCACTGACATTGTTCAGAGGCTGGAACTTGAATGTTGTACAGGATTATTCAGAATAAGGACACTATCCGCTGAATACTTCCCCGAAGCTGCAGAGAATATGAGATGGTCAGGAATTGAAAATGAGAAAGCGATTCAGTCACAGGATAATTTCGATATAGAACCCTATTCAATAAACTTTATTGAAGGCTGGAAGAAGCGATGATTTTCAGAACCCCGTAAATTTTTTCTGCTTAAAATATACTTTTATGGTACTCGTCCAAAATTACACTCTGTCTGTCTTTTTGTGTTTTATCGCCATGATCTGCTGGGGTTCATGGCAGAATACCCGTAATTTGACGGAACCAGGATGGAGGTTTGAATTATATTACTGGGATTACACTGTCGGTATTGTGCTGTTCTCCATCCTTATGGCATTCACTTTCGGTACTTTCGGAGGTCAGGGCAGAAGCTTCATCCCTGATCTGCTTCAGGCGGATGTTAAGAATCTGCTTTCATCAGCCCTTGGCGGTTTCATTTGGAATATAGGGACCTTGCTTCTGGTCGCATCAATCTCAATTGCCGGAATGTCAGTTGCATTCCCGATAGGCGGTGGATTAGGATGGATTCTTGGAATATTCATAAACTATATCGGTAAACCAGAGGGAAATCCTTTGCTTCTGGCCGGGGGATCAGCAGTTATTATTATTGCAATAATTTTAAGCATGCAATCGTACAGAAAGCTTGCCGGAAGCCAGAACAAAACCCCCACAAAGGGTGTAGTACTTGCAATTCTGGCAGGCTTGTGCATAGCATTTCTTTACAGGTTTGTAGCATCGTCGCTTGCAACAGATTTCTCTCCGGCCGACAATGGTAAAATAAGTTCCTATACTGCCGTTGTATTTTTTTCTTTCGGAGCCCTGCTTAGTACATTAAACATCAATCCCTTTTTATGGCCAATCCGGTAGAGGGAAGACCTGTCAGAATATCTGAATGGAACGGGGGCAGATTACGTACACATCTGTTAGGGTTACTCGGCGGAGCCATCTGGTGTCTTGGAAATTCGGTAAGTTTTATGTCAGTGGATGCTGCAGGACCTGCAATATCCTATGGTCTGAGCAATGCAGCACCGGTAGTTGCCGCATTGTGGGGAATCTTTGTCTGGAAAGAGTTCCGCGATGCACCACGCGGAACAAACAGGCTTCTTGCATTTATGTTTATATTTTATATTATCGGACTGATAATGATCGTCTATTCCAAACTGGTTTAGCTATTACTCGTAACTTCAAATAAAACAAATTAATACTGTTACTATAACCAATCCTGATTAAAATGACTAAAAGAACTATTGCAGCTTTTGGCCTTATTTTCCTGATCCTGTCGGCATTTTCCCAGGAAGATGCCTGGATTGGAAAGTCGGCCGACCTTTCCCATGGAAAGCTAAAGGTATCCGATAATAAACGGTTCCTGGTTTTTGAGGACGGAACACCATTCTTTTATCTTGGCGACACAGGATGGGAAATGTTTCACAGACTTAACAAGGAGGAAACAGAAAAATACCTGGAAAACAGGAGAGCAAAGGGATTTACAGTAATTCAGGCAGTTGTTCTTGCTGAAGTCGACGGTCTTAATATTCCAAATGCAGAAGGAAATAAGCCTCTTGAAGGTAATGACCCTTTAAAATTGAATGAAGCATATTTTGCCCATGTCGACTGGGTAATCAGTAAGGCGGCAGAGAAAGGTATTTTCATCGGTTTATTACCAACCTGGGGAGATAAGTGGAACAGGAAATGGGGCATGGGACCGCAGATATTCAATCCTGAAAATGCAAGAGCTTATGGTAAGATCCTGGGAGAAAGATACAGGAACCAGCCAAACATTATATGGATACTCGGCGGTGACAGACCCGTTGAGGTTGAACTCCAGCGCCAGACTGTTGTTGCAATGGCTGAAGGTTTGAGGGAAGGCGATGGCGGTTCTCATATCATGAGCTTTCATCCGACAGGAGGATCAGGCTCATCCCAGTATTTTCACAATGAACCCTGGCTTGACTTCAACATGAGACAGAACGGCCACAGTCTCAGTTATACTGAACGATATTATGCTACTTCGGATGATTACAGACTCGATCCTCCAAAACCGGTGATAGATGCTGAACCGATTTATGAGGATCATCCCATAAGCTTCAATCCCGATGCAAACAGCCATTCAACTGCTGCTGATGTCCGCCGTCCCCTTTACTGGGATCTTTTCAGCGGAGCCTGCGGACACACTTACGGTCATCATTCAGTATGGCAGATGTGGACCCCATCCAGATCCCCGATCAACATGCCCCTGATGCCCTGGTATGAAGCCATCGATCAGCCCGGTGCAGGTCAGATGATGTATGGCCGGAAGCTGATTGAATCCCGACCATTTCTTACACGGATACCGGATAATTCTGTAATAGTTCCGGATAATGTGACATCAGCAGTTCCCGGCGCCGGCTTCTACAGGTTTGTGGCAACACGCGACCAGGATGGTTCCTATGCAATGATTTATGCTCCTGTTGGAAGAAAATTCACCGTAAGAATGGATGTCATCAAAGGAAAAGAGGTGATTGCATGGTGGTTCAATCCCAGGAACGGTGAGGCAACAATGATTGACAAATTCTCAAATTCGGGCACACGGACTTTTCAGACTCCGACTCCAGGTGAGAACCTCGACTGGATCCTTGTGCTTGATGATTCATCAAAGAAATACCCTGCTCCCGGAACAGCAATAGTGCTAAAATGAGACCGGGATTGTCATCATATACCTGTACCTGGGCCGTGGGTGTTCCCGTATCGGAACCTGAGAATTCCCTGAAAGTGTGCGGACTTCTTGAAAAAGCCGCATCAATGGGAATTAACCCTGTACAATTCGCCGATAATCTTCCCCATGAAAATTTAACTGAAGAAGAACTCGATCTTCTTTCATACTATGCGAATGCAAAAAACATTGCTCTTGAAATTGGAGGAAGAGGTCTCAGTCCGGAACTCACGATGGAATGCCTGAAAGTTGCCGAAACAATAGGCTCTCCTATTTTAAGAATGGTGATTGATGCAAAAGACTATGAACCCGGCATACCTGAAATTATCGGAATAATCAGGGAACTCATCCCGGAATTCAGGTCGAGAAAGATCAGGCTGGCAATTGAAAACCACGACAGACTTAAGGCAAGAGAATTTGAGAATATCATACTGAAAACAGATCCTATCCGGGTAGGTAACTGCCTCGATTCGGTCAATTCGATGGGAGCCGGCGAAGGGTTTCTTACTGTTTCTGAAATACTTATACCATATACAATCAATCTACTTGTTAAGGATTTCACAATAAGACGTGCAATCCATAAGATGAAAATTATTATCGAAGGTACACCTGCAGGAAAAGGAATGCTGGATATTCCGGATCTTATTGAAAAGGTTAATGCCTGTAAAAAATGCTCAAGTGCAATTCTCGAGTTATGGACACCTCCCGAAAACAATTTGGAATCGACAATAATGAAAGAGGAAAGATGGGCTTATGAAAGCATTGAATATCTGAAGAAAATTCCTTAACCCCTGTACTGAATATGAATAAACTAAGATTTGCCGTCCTTGGTTGCGGATTCTGGTCAAAATTCCAGATAGGAGCCTGAAGTGAAATTGAAGGCGTAGAACATGATTCTTTTTCAACACTGCACATATTGGTCGAAGGTGAATCCGGATCTGTTTACCTTGGTCCACGGTTTGAAATAAGGACAACGACAAAAAACGGGACTATTTCCGAAACAGTTAAATTTCCTTCATACCCATGGGCTGATCCTGATTATATAGTCAATCATGAATCAGGTATTCATATCAACCGGAACATCCTGGACGATATGACAGGGAAAGGGAAGGCCGAAAACACAGGAGAAGATAATCTTGAAACTGTGCGGCTCATCTGGGCTTGCTATGATTCGGCAAGTTCAGGCAAAATTATCAAACCTGAAGATTTTAAATAGGATATAAATATGAGAAAAGTTACTTTAATCGGTGCTGGCGGAAAGATGGGATTGCGTCTCACTCACAATTTGAGGAATTCAGGTTATGATATGTCATACCTTGAGGTAAATCCGCAAGGAATTGAAAAGCTGATGGAAATGGGTATAAATGTTTCGGATCCATTGAAATGTGTTCCTGCATCCGACCTTGTCATATTTGCCGTTCCCGATATAGCTCTGGGCAAAGTTACAGCCGAAATGATACCTGCTATGAAACCCGGGTCAGTAGCCGTCACGCTCGATCCGGCAGCAGCTCTGGCCGGTAAGCTTTTCGACAGGGATGATATTGCATATTTCATAACCCACCCGTGTCATCCTTCCATTTTCAATTGGGAGCCTGTAGAGGAGAAGATGAAAGATCACTTTGGCGGCATGATGGCAAAACAATCGATCGTTTGTGCATTGCTCAAGGGAGACGATGAACATTTTTCATCTGGCGAAGAGCTTGCAAAAACCATTTATGCACCTGTCTCAAGGTCTCACAGGATAACTGCCTCACAGATGGGATTGCTTGAACCGGCACTTGTTGAGACACTGGCCTCAACATGTGTATATGTTATAAGAGAAGGTCTTAATGAAGTGATAAGAAAGGGAGTTCCCGGTGATGCGGCAAGAGACTTCCTTTTAGGACACTTGCGGATCCAGATGGCAGTCCTGTTTAATGAACTTCCGGGTGCAGTATTCTCCGATGCTGCGAACAAGGCTCTGCAAAGAGGACTTAAGGAGTTCATAAGGGATGACTGGAGAAAAATATTTGAGCCGGATAATGTTGCTGATCAGATAAATTCAATAACCTGAACTTGTTGTCCGACAGGATTGCAAAAAATGTTACTTAGGGAATGATAGTCAGACAAGATCATATTTTTTAAGGCAGGCATTCAGAAAATCCATGTCTTTCCTTAGTTTTCCAATTATAATTTCCTGCTGTCTGACAAGGGGCAACTTTTCCTCACCATTTTCCAGGAGAGGATATTCAACATGAAGAGTAACAGGACCTTTTATGCCAAGCTCCTTAACAGTCTTAAAATAAAGATCCCAGTTTACAATACCTTCCCCGAGAGGGACTGTCACGGCTTCAGGTTTACCGTTTATCGTAAGCCAGGTGAAATCCTTTATTGCAAGACTATTGATCATGGGTGCTATGAGTCTCATTCCCAATAACCACGTGTTGGCCCCTTCCACATTTGCATGACGGACATCATACTGGCATCCTATTAAATCTGAAGGAATTCCCTGAAGGAGCTCGTGAATATCCCAGACGGGCCCGCCTATTCTTGTACCTGAGTGGTTCTGGTAACCTGCACGAATCTTATACTTGCGGTTAAGTTCTGCAATAGCCATCAGCTCATTCCTGCACTTCCTTATCGACTGCCGGATTCCGGCTTTGATATCATAATCATACCATCCAAGCCTGTAATATTTTATACCAAGTCCCGATGCAGTTTTAAGAACTTTTTCAGTAAAAGGATCACTGACTGATAATATTCCTGTTACCATCATATCGACCTTCAATCCGGATTTTTCTGCTTCTTCAACAAGCCTTGGGAGCACTGATTCAACATGTGTAGGTTCAGCCTTGCCTCCTTTGCGGACAGTAAGATCAAAACCACCGATTCCTGACCGAACAAGACATTCGCACATGAAATCAAATTCATAATTATCGAGGGGTTTTGAAAAAAGCCGGATTGGATAATTATTTACCTGTATATTATCCTTTTGTAAATTGATCCGGGGGAATAACGGAATTACGGCTCCGGCCATAGTCAGTGTATTGACAAACTTTCTTCGGGTCTGTTTCATGATCTGATAAATTAAAAATGAAATATCCGAAAAATCTCTAAAATGGATATTATTGAACCCTGATTATTTTCCTGGCAGAGAAGACATCTCCATTTTTTGAAACACCCTGTATCAGTATTTTATATTCCGACCTCACATCTGAGGTATAAAAATCAAAAGATGTACCGGCTTCAGTGTGAAATTTCATATCAGGATTCCAGTACATGGTATTTCTGAAGTCAGGTATTCTGTTTCCTGATTTTTCTCCAGTTCTGTAGACCGGAGAGGAAAAGAATTCTGGCTCCTCAATCGCCCTGTATCTGAGCCTTATGGCATAATCCGGCAATGTAAAATGGCTGAAATCACCGGTTCGCGTGATAACATTTACAAGTCCGTAAAACATATAATCACCTACGAAATACCTTGCTTTGACTGCATCAATCTTTTCCACAAGCTCAGGATCAAGATTTGCAATTACCGCAGGGTCCTTTATGACAACACCATCGGCGAACAATATCGGTGGCTTGTCAAAAAACTTACTTTCAACAGGATCAAGGATTGCAATTTCATAATCCGATTTCCTCTTTTTCAGGGATACCCCCGGCATCAGTTCAAAAAACACCTCCTGCATCACGGGAAGCTTTATATAATCATCCATAGCAAGCTCAATATCAGGTTTTCCATAAAACCTTTTCACTCCTGAAACGGATGGAACCCGAGATGTGGTACCGGGAAGGTCTGCTGAATTGTAGATTTTCATAACCTGATAATTAATCCCAAGTTTTGACAATTCCGCAGTGAATGTAATTGCAGACCTGTCCAATCTGTCTGATGGATCAGGATACTTTAAGGAATAGGAGTTTTCTATTTCCAGGTTATTATTTCTATCAGGATCCGCAGGCTGGATTATCAGATCCCTCATGTTCTCATCAAGAGGTAAAGAGAGGCTAAACTCACCGTTTTTATTTGTCAGTGCGTATTGGAAATATGCATTTTTACCTGGAATCGAAAGGAATACAAATTGTCCGCTGTCGGGCCTCTGGGTATCTTTGTTCAGCAGCCTGCCATATGAAAAATGGTTTTCCTTCTCCTTTTTATAGGTAATATCCTGAGACTTACCTGAAAGAATTGCTTCCCAGTCAATCCAGTTGCTTTTAAGGTTGTTCAGAATAAGATCAAGAGTATCCCTTCCAATTTCATTCAGCCCTGATTGTATATTCTGCAGGGGAAGAATTCCGAATTCAGATCCAAAAACAAGATAATCCTGAATGTCGGGAAAACTTTCACTGCCTGCAGGAACAATCGAAACGCTCCCATCAAATTCATCGTCAGAGGACATAGCTCCGATCTCCAGTGATGCGGAAACTTTCTCCCTAAGAATATAGCTGTCCTTAGCCAATATTATTTTACCTTCTTTATCATTGAAAGGTGTATATATGTATTTCTCACATACCGGTCTGCCCGAAATACTAAATAATGTAATCTGATTGATACCCGGAGTAATAAGTCGGGCGGGAATTTCAATACTTGTAATATCTCCCGTGAGGTTTACCGATGCTGTAAAGTTCATTGATCCCCGTGTCTGAACAGACAGATAATGAGTTACCCCCTTTGAAGAACGATATTCAGGAGAAGAAGTTATTTCTATAATGGCATTGCGGTTACCTTCCCGCTTTACAGTTAATGCCAGTCCTGGCTGTTGTAAGACTGCAACTTTTCCCGCAGGAATTTCCCACTTAACCTTAGCATTAGTAAAACTTCTGCTTTTCAATGAATTATATACATATATCTCTTTTGAAAAGCAGTTTTCAGGCATAAAGTTTTTCATCCAGTTTGTATAAGCCCTTATAATATATATGCCGGAGCTTATGGTATCCGGAAGAGAAACCTGGCCGGGCCCAGCTCCATCTGTAATGCCAATTCTTTTCTGGACGACTGGTCTGTTTTCCGGATTCAGTACCTCAAAATATACTATTCCTTTACCTTTCAATGGCTTAAGAGCCTGCCTGTCAAATGCATAAATTTTAAACCAGATATCCTCACCTGCTACATATTTCTGTCGGTCGGAATGAATATAAATATCCTCCCTGGGAAACATCTTTACATATTCTTCCAGTTTTCTCGAAAGAACATCAGTAAAACCAGTCTGTGATTGTCCTGAAACCGGGAACATCAGCAAAAGGAACATACTGAATATAAACCCCGGATTAACCAGCATCAGTTTATTCATTGATTTATTTCTTGTCTTCATCCCAGAAATCAGGTTTTATTGTTACGCCCCTGGTCGTACAATCGGCACAGTATTTCTTATCTGTGATAATTTTGTATGGCGGCATGGCATAAGGCTCATCGACTATCACCCAGACAGAAGAATTAAGATTTGGGATAGGTTTGTTCCCATATATAGTATCAACAGGGCATTGTCTGTAAAGGTTTATCAACCCTCTGAAAGTCTCCTTTATAAAGATCCGCTCAGATGTTTTTCCGGATACGCTGAAATATCCCAGAACCATTTCGGCCGGATCTTCGATGCAAAAAATATTACCAGGTATTGATGCGGGAATGACATCATACAAGCCGCCTACATCCTGTGAGACATTCTGCAGTTTTTCCCAGTAAGTGAACTCATCCTCGTTTAAGGAATACTGATTGACAAGAAGGCTGTATTTTTGACTTAATCTGTCTGTCTCACTTGAAATGAAATTTAGGGGATACTTTCTGATAATATCTTCCGACAGGACAGAAGTGTTTTTGATCTTTATCGCAGTCGAATAGTTTGTAATCCAGCAAATATGGTTGGTAACCATATAAGGAAGCCTGAATTCCCAGGTTTCAGTGTAATCCCATCTGTAGTACTTGCATTTACCCGATTCATCATGAGTATTCAGATAAATCTGGCATCCTTCCTTTGGTCCGGAATACTCATCCTTCTCCTTAATAGTCACTTTCTCATAATAGAGACTGTCGATCGGAGGCGTTGAGATCAGCTCCATGGGAAGAGACTGGTAGGAATAATTACTGGCTGTGGCATTGTTGGTTAAGATATGCAATGTATATTTCCTTCCGGGCACGCCTTTGAAAACTGACTTATCTGAAAGATAGGTTCCGGCTGTTGACGACTCCCTGAACGGGTAAATATTTCCTTTGTCATCGCTTACAGAAACCGAGCATCCCTTTAATGGTTTTAAAGTTGCCTTTTTGCCAAGAGGCATTGATTTTGAGAGTTTTACGGTATAGGTTTCCGGCTTATCTGTTATTATTCCCTCAACTACAAGAAGGTCCTTATCCTCATCAGTCTCAGGAACAAACTGAGTTATACATCCTTCAACTGAAAGAGTTAACAGTAATATGATTATGTTTTTTGTTGGATTCATGTCTGCTAAAAATCAAAATTGAAACTCACAGAAGGAATAGCTTCTCCAAAAACTGAAAGTTTATAGCCATTTACGGTCTTGTTCTCATTCCTGAAATAAACCGAATAGACATTTTCCCTGCCTAAGAGGTTGTATACAGAAAATATCCAGTGAGGATTTGCGATCTTATGTGATTTCAGGTTTCCGCTAACCTTGAATGACAGGTCAAGACGCATATAATCAGGAATCCGGTACTTATTGCGATCGGAATAGTGCACAAGGAGCATATCTCCCTGGTAGTAAATTGCAACCGGGTATGTTATCGGCCTGCCGGTACTGTAGGTATAATTGGAAGAGAGACTGAAACGGCGTGAAAAAAGGAAATTAAATGTTGCGACAAGGTCATTCGGTTTGTCAAAATTAGCCGGGAACCATGCTCCACCGTTTATTATCTCATCACTGAATTTGCCGGTACTTTTCAGGAAGGTTCTCGAATAAGTATAACCAATACTCCACCTGACCCTGCCCTCATCTCTTTTCAGTGACAATTCCAGGCCATAAGCTTTACCTCTTACATTGACGACATCCATTTCAATATTGTCAGCCATTACCAACTCGGTACCGCCCTTAAAATCAAGCATATTCCTTATCCTTTTGTAATATAATTCGATGGATGTTTCTATCCTGTTGTTAAAAAGCATCTGGTAAAAGCCAACAGCATACTGATCGCCGATCTGAGGTTTAAGATAATAGTCGCTAAGTTTCCAGGTGTCGGTAGGTGAAATTGATGTGGTATTTGAAAGAAGATGAAGGTATTGCCTTGTTCTGTTATAATTAATCTTTAATGAACTCGACAGACTGGTTCTGAAATTCAGTGATGCCCTGAATTCAGGACCTGCATATGTTTTATAAAATTTATTCCTTTCAAATGTAACAGTATCGGTAATCGTCGAGCGGCTTTTCGTAAATGACGGGGCATACAGGGGGAAAGAACGCGGTCCCATCGCGAAGAATGAAGAGAGCCTGATGCCGGCATTAATCGACAGATAATCGGTAAGCACAAATTTATCCTCTATATATGCTGATGCCTCAAGTCCTTTTTCCTTCTGGATAATCTTTGGAATTATCAATGAAGAATCGTTGGATGGAATGTAACTGCCCGGTCTCACCACATAACCTGTCAGATCAATACCATAATTGACTTCATTTCGTCCCTGATACCAGTTGAAATCTGCCTTAAGGCTTGTGCTGTTTATTTCATGCGACATTGCAAATGCTTCTGCAGGGGTGCTTTCGCTCGTTACATTATAGTTATAATTACTGTTGCTGAGTGACATCTGGGAAAAAAATCTTCTGTTAAAGAAATGGCGCCATTTCAGGGCAAAAATCCTGTTATTGTAACTATAAATGGTATCCGAATTCAGCCTGAAGGAATCGTGACTAAGATAGGCTGAAAGTTCTATTTTATTGTTTTTGTCAGGATCATATGTTATCCTCCCGTTCATGTCATAGAATGTGGCGCTGCTGTTCTTCAGAAAATTGTTGTCAATTACATCAAGCACCCAGTTTGAATAAGTTGTGCGGCCTGTAAACAAATAGGTAAGAGTATCCTCAATTATTGGGCCTTCTACCATAACATGCGCTGTGATAGGGCTGATGCCTGCATTTCCAATGAATTCCCTGCGGTTTCCATCCCTCGAAGTTATGTCAAGCACTGAGGAGATCCTGCCTCCATATCGCCCCGGAATACCACCCTTATAAAGGGTTACATCCCTTATGATATCAGAGTTGACCGCTGAAAAGAATCCAAAGAAATGAGATGAATTATAAACAGGCGCTCCGTAAAGAAGAATAAGGTTCTGATCGGATGAGCCGCCGCGAACATTGAATCCTGCAGATCCTTCACCTACCGATTGAACACCGGGGATCAAAAGAACACTTTTTATAATATCTGACTCTCCCATCGAGGTCGGCAGAAGTTTAAAGGATGTGATGTCGACTTTCTCCACACCTGATTCATAACGCTGAAAAATAACATTTTTCCGGGCCGATATTGTAGTTTCCTTTAGCGGGATGAGCATGCTGTTCATATCGATATTCATCTCTCCTGATCCGTAAAGGTTTATATTAACCTGCTTTTCCTTCATGCCAATAAAAGAAAATTGAAGAAGGTGGACACCCATGGGAAGTGAAAGGGTATAATATCCATACTGGTTCGAAATTGTCCCAACTGAAAGTTTCTGGACCAGCACTGTAACACCTGCCACCGGTTCTTTTGTGTCGCGGTTGGTAATATAACCTGAAATTGTAACATTGCCTGATTTATACCTGTCGGCAGGATTGCCTATATCGATAAAAAGGTTGCCTGCGAGTTTCTGCTTATCCTGCGAATCGTAAAACTCTGTAGGTGCAATGAAATTCCGGTCCTCGGTTTTTTGAATACCGGCACCTTTTACTGCGAAATCCTTTGTTACAACAACATTTCCCGAATCGTCAATATAGTAAAACAGCGATTTATCCCTGAACAGGTTATTTAGCAATTCATCGAGCGAGGACATCCCCGGAAAATTACCGGGATTTAGGTCCCTTACCCATTCATCCTTGTAAAAAAACCTCAGGTTGAATTCATTTTCAGCTTTTTCCACAAACTTACTGAAAGTCATATCTTTATAATCCCAGGTGATTTGCATGTCATCCTGGGCATTTAGCAAGCCTGAAAAAAGCATGGTTAAAAGCAGTATGGATATTTTAAATTTCATCAGAATTATTTATTGCCGGACTTTGTCATAATATTCCACAACAGGAATGAAGCTGGAAGGGATCTTTTTTGAAAGCTTTATTTTGTTGCTTCTCATGCATTGATGTACTTCACCTTTATGGTCCTTTAAAAGTCGTAGAAATTCACGCCTGCTGTTTATTCTGTGCACGGTGCCTTCTTTAACAAAAAAGACCCTGATGACCTGGTTGAACATGTCATATTTATTTTCAACTGCAAGCAGAAGTATCTCTTTCATATATTTAATATAAAACGCTGATCTTCCTTCATAAAGAATATTTACAAATCCTTTCATGGCTCCGGTTGTATCGGAGTCGATCCTTTTAAAATTGTAAAGCTGTGAATTATAACTTAGGCTGAACTTATCTATCATTTCCTTATTCAGCTGAAGCATTATTCCATGCTCATTAATTGAGATAAGCTCATCATTGTAAATGTCATATTTGAGCCTGATATTCCTGTATTCCTTACCATCGATAGTCAAATTTCCTGTAATGAAGTCAGTTGTAAACAGAAACTGGTCCCCTTTTATCTTATAATAGATATTTTTCCAGGCCCTACCGTTAAAGAGCTTCTGAACATCAATCGTATCATTTCCCGAACTGTTTGATTCAATTCCACTTAACGAGATTGATGCAAACAAAAGGATAATAAATGAAAAATACATTTTCCTCATGAGGTCTGTCATAAGTTGTCGTGCGTAGCAGAAAAAATCAGGTCTGAATTAGAGAAACAGAAATTAACTCTGTGGTCTTATCAGGTCTATTAGTTATTGACAATCGGAGTAAGCAAAATATTCCGGTATGACACTTTTCCATGATCACCCTGAAGATAAACAGGCCCTGGTGCAAAAACATCAGAACGGATAGCCCCGCCTGTAGGCCCATAAACCGGCTGATTGTCAATAATCTTTACTCCGTTCAATATTACAGTTACATATCTTTTGCACAGTGTTATATCCAGTGTCTGCCATTCTCCGGCCGGTTTTTCAGCTGCTGAAGCTGGTGTTATCCTGCTGTAAACAGCGCCCATATTATGGGGGTCGAGAGGTTTTTTGTATGAATCAACAACCTGGATCTCATACATACCGCGGAGATAAACACCGCTGTTGTTGCCTGCAGGCACATTGACCTCAAGTTTCAGGTTAAAGTCCTCGAATTCTCTGTCTGTACGCAGATTCCCATAACTTATATGAGGGGCGCCTTCAGTCTGAACAGGATCATTGACAAGTGCTCCGTCAACAACCTTAAATCCGTTTGTTTGCTTTTCATTTATCAGTCTCCATCCGGTCAGATCCTTACCGTTGAAAAGATTTATTGGTTCTCCGTATTTTATTGTCGCAAGATCGGGAGCAGGTCCAACAGGAGGAAGTTTTGTGCCCGAAAATGTCGTTGTATCAACACTTAATCCGTTACGGCGCGGTGTCAGCAGAATTCCATTTATCCTATCTACGTTGCCTGTGATCTCCATCCAGGAAGTTACTGTTTGTGTCCTGACCGGATTGCTCTTGTCATCTTTCTTTCTTACAATGTCATTTGAACGTTGAACGATCAGAACATTATCCATGGCGAACAGGATGTTAGAAACGGGGAGTACACTGCCTCCGCCCCAGAGGACATCGGCATCAAGATATCCATCCTCCTGTCTGACTTCAAGCCATCCTACCGATCCGCCTTCAATATCGATCGTCCACTGCCCAAGGAATGATGCAATATCTGTCTTTTGCTGAGCAACCGGTGAAATATCTGTTTTTGGACTGGTGCAGGAAAATATTAAACCAACTCCTGATACCAGAAGAAGAGTAAAAATCTTATTTTTCATGATAAGGGTTATTAGGGTTTGGTAATTGACTTGTGAAATTAAGAAAAATAAATGTCAATTATCCTAAGGTATTGAAGGATATTGTTGAAAAGACTGAAGACAGGAGACTGAAGACTGAAGACCGGAGACCAAGTGTTAATATCTCCTTCTATTCAGTAATCTCCTGTATTTTAAGCAGTTCATCGCCTGCCATTCTGTCTTCGAGTATCCTTACATATTTCAGTGCCGGCCGTATCCCGTAATCTTCGTATGATTTCTGAGCCCATCCCAGGGCTTCATCGAGTGATCCGTTAATTTCATTTATTATCGCCATATTATAACAGGCTCTTCCGGCGATTTTCATTTTTGGATTATTTACTTCCATTTCCCAGAGGGAGCCTGCTTCATTCCATTTTCCGGTTCTGGCTTTCCTTTTAGCAATCTTAAAATTATCCGTACCCTTCACAAAATAGTCTCTTGTTACCCTGATCCTGTATGGAAGAAGTCTCATAGCATAGGTATGTCCGGCATTCCTGCTCACCTCGCGTATTGCATCCTTTCTTCCTGTAAGGGCTTCTACTGCAGCAACCGGATTCAGACCGTCTGCCGTAAAGACGAGCGATTCTGCAAAGGCGACCTCATCCAGAACACCTGAAACTGAGGGAGCATATATTCTCCAGCCTGATTTTATTATTGTTTCCATTGAAACCTGCAGTCTCTTCAGCGGAATTTTGCCCAGTGCGGTTTCAATAGCACCCGGTGATTTTCCAAAGCCGACCCTTGTATCAGTATCGAATCTTTCCAGGGCAAAAAGCGCGTCTGTACCAGTACTATTGCATATGCTGTCAACAAGCCCAGGTGAAAGAGGAGGTGGCAGTAAACCTATCCGGGAAGCCCTGAAATTGATATCCTTTAACTCCTTCACTTCTGAGAATCTTTCATTTGCTTTCAATTCTTCTGTAAGTCCGGAGATGCTTTCCCATGCCCCGTCACGGTCGAGATCAGATCCTTCCAGGGTCAGAATTCTGTCGAGAGCATCAACAATGCTTGTTTCATCGGTCGGAATGCTTCGGTTGATTATGCCTACCTTTTTTATACCTGACGGAAGGGTGACAGGTGCCGGTTGTGTAACATTCAGGTACAGCTCATTTGTTTTACAGGAAATCATAATGGCTGCGCCAATTATTGACATAAGGAGATATCTCATTTATCAGGATTTTGGATATAAACGGGATATTTGGCTTTTAATTATTGCCATTGAAAAGTATCAGCCTGACATTCCTCAATGCGGCGGTAGTCCTCCATGAAGCAATCCCGAAAGGCCTTGACAATTCAACTTCCGGCCTTACAGAGAGTATATTACCATCAATTGTGAAATCAATAACAATCTCTTCGTCGATTCTTGCTTCAATTTTGGAATGAGTAACCCTCAAGTCTATTTTGTACCAGCGGTCTTTCTCAAAAGACCTGTTAATCGTCGTCTCATTCTCAGAGGCATCCAGACCGTTGATACTGCTCAGCCCCACAACTGTTCCTCCCCAGCCGCCTATTATCAGGGTGCAGGGATATTTCCCTGCCGGGAAAGTCATTCCGCAGAAAAAATCGTTGCCTTCAACTTTTTTTGCCTCAAGGGTAACCTCATAACCAGTGACTGGGAAATTTCCTTTCCATGTGATGCCGGTACAACCGTCGCCCCTTCCCAGAATTATCTCATCATCCGAAACATAAACCGGTCCCTGTGTTCCGAAATTCGTTATCTCCCATCTGTCGAGTGTCAGGCCATTGAAAAGATATGTACTGTCCTTTGACTGTACAGTTTCGGGTTTTACTTTTGCTGCTTCAGGTTGCCTGCCCCTGCAACCCTGTAAAATGGCAGCGAAAAGAAGTAGTATTAAACCATATTTTATATTCATTCATTAACCTGTTTCAGAATATTACTCAGTTTAAAGACGTAAGCCGGCTGATAATCATCTGGTGAAAGTTTGGGAGGAACTATAACAGTATTGCCGCCTGAGCCTTTCATGTCGACCGGTTTGTCTGTACCCAGCATCGAGACTTTTACATTACCTCTTGACTTCACGTCTTTAAGCATTATATTGTTTTCAGGCCATGAGGTACAGATAACATACAGATCTTTTCCTTTCCGTGTAAAAAAAATGTCCTTGTTGACTGAAGGATTTATTTCCTCACCCTTTTTGCCCCTGATATAGGCCCTCGTCCCGTAAATAGCCTCACCATTCACTTTCAGCCAGTTCCCTATTTCCATAAGGCGCTGCTGCATTATTACCGGTATTGTCCCGTCGTCAGCCGGTCCGATATCAAGAAGAAGATTGCCCCCCTTTGATACTGTCGACACAAGAAGTTTAATAAGGTCTTTTCCGGATGAATAGCTGTCGAGGTTCTCTGCTCTGTTAAAACCGAAAGATGTCCCAATGCCGCGGCATTCTTCCCATGGCTTTTCCATTGTATTTTCAGCCCCCTCCTTATCTCCGACAAGACCATATTCCGTAGTATAAAATCCACCGTGTTTACTTCGTGTTTCGCTGCCCCACCGGTCGTTGACAACAACATTCTCCCTTACTGGGGAATCATTGTAGAGCCATTCCAGAAACTCCTCGCTTTTCCATTCCCGGCTTGTCTTGTCCCACTCACCGTCTGTCCAGACGATATCAGGTGTATAGCGTGTAACAAGATCTTTAAGTTGCGGTATCATGTGATCCCCAACATATTTTTCAAGATCAGTCCTGTACAAAGGATTATACCATTCATAGAGTGAATAATAAAATCCCATATGAAGTCCCGCGTTTTTAACAGAAGCTGTCAGGTCGCCGCAAAGATCGCGGTGAGGACCCACATCGACGCTGTTCCAGTTCCAGCTCTGGGCGCTTGGCCAAAGTGTGAATCCCTCATGATGCTTTGAAGTGAGAACGACATATTTTGCTCCTGATTCCTTAAAAAGGCCGGCCCACTGATTGGGATCGAACAGTTCAGCCCTGAACATGGAGGCAAAATCCTGGTATTTGAAATTCTGACCATAAGTACTGTTATGAAACTCGGTGAAATTTTTATTGACTTTGCTTCCGGTGTTCATGAGCTTATTCCAGTACCACTCAGCATATTTGTCATAAACCCCGACATCTTTGCCTGTCGGGCCCCAGGAAGGAACTGAATAAAGCCCCCAGTGAATAAAAATTCCGAACTTGGAATCCTCGAACCATTCAGGGACGGGCCGTTTGTCAAGAGATTTCCAGTCAGCCTTATATTTCTGAGAATACAGGGCAATAGAAGAGAACATAAGAATTGAAAAAAGAATATTTTTTATCATGGTTCAGGGTTTTAATAATGGTCATAAATTATGAAAAAGATGTGATAATAACAAAAATGAATCCTTTGCGAACAATAGTGAACACCTTTGCGCCCTCCGGTTATTGAACCATTTAACAGCAACTCTAAGTTTAGCATAATATTTAAAGGTTAATATATTAATATACAGTTATTTATGAAATGTTCAAATTAAATTAAAAAACTTGTGCAGAGAGCCCGGAGGAGGTACAGAGGGGCACCGAGTTATTTGCAAGACCACCCGGCAACAAGCACCCGGCAACAAGTACTATAATATTCTCACAATCCATAAATAAACAACGGCAAGGATCGTCCATTTAATTTTTTCATATAAATTTGAGGTACATATCCATAGTATATGGAACACACCTGGATTCTTGAATACAAAATCAAAATCAACCGGTCCGGACTCTGCTGACCTGCCAGTGGAGAATCTTCCCTGTTATTCGATTGTTTTTTAACCCCCTTTCCCGTTTACCACAGGGAAGAAATACTGTTTGAAGCCCTACTTCCCACTTGAGTGATAGCCTTCCCCGATGAGGCGGGGGCCGGGAACGGGGTAAGACCCTTCTGGGGAAAAATAAAAATTCATGATTACTGAACTAATTAAAATAACCAATGGAAACATTAATAATAACCGGTAATGATCTTAAAGTTAATGATGTAGTTAACGTGGCCCGCCACGGACAGAAAGTTGAACTTCACCCTGATGCAAAAAAAAGGATAAACGAATGCAGGGCAATGCTTGAAAAAAAGATTGTCGCACATGAGATAATGTATGGTGTCAACACAGGCATCGGGGAATTCTCGGAAATAGTTCTTAATGACGACCAGATAAAAGATTTCCAGAAATATCTGGTTTATAATCATGCTGCAGGCATAGGGGATCCCGCATCAATCGAGATTGTAAGGGGAGCAATGCTTGGCCGGATAAATGTCCATGCCCATGGCAATTCCGGCAACAGGCTTGAGATCACCGAGACTCTGGTGGAAATGTTAAACAAAGGTGTTACTCCTTATGTTTGCCAGAAAGGATCTGTAGGTGCTTCAGGCGATCTTGCCCCGATGTCGCAGATAGCCCTGCTACTTCTTGGTGAAGGAAAAGCTTATTATCAGGGAGAGCTTCTTGAAGGGGGTGAGGCAATGAAGAGGGCCGGAATAACAGTTCCGGGGCTTCAGGCCCGCGACGGGCTTGCAGCAATTAACGGTTCGAACATGCTTACTGCCATGAGTGCCATCTGGCTTGTCGATGCCAACAACTGGCTGAAGCAGGCTGAAATAGCTGCATCCATGTCGCTCGAAGCACTCAAGGCGAATATGAAACCATACACCCCGCTCCTTCACGAGGTAAGAGGTTTCAAAGGGGCTGTAAGAAGCGCCAATGCAATAAATAAATGCATTTCAGGTGGTGACCTGAAGGAAGGTCGTGTGAAATCGAAGGTCCAGGATGCTTACTCAATGAGATCCACTCCCCAGGTTATTGGGTCTGCACACGATATGCTTGCCTATGCCCGGTCGCAGGTTGAAATTGAGCTTAATGGAGTAGGCGACAATCCTATATTTTTCCCTGAAAAAAACATCCAGCTTTCGGGAGCTAACTTCCAGGGATCACCAGTATGTGTACCAATGGATATGGCAGGTGCCTGCATTACAATGGTAAGCGTTATGTCGGAAAGAAGGATGAACCGTCTGAACAACCAGGCTCTGAGCGTCGGGCTTCCCGACTTTCTGACAAAAGGAGCCGGCATGTTTTCAGGGATGATGCTCAGCCAGTATACTGCCGACACCCTTATTGTGGAACAGAGGATACTTTCTGTACCTGCATCAATACAGTCGATACCTGCGGCAGCCGATCAGGAGGATTTTGTATCGATGGGAATGAATACCTCAATCAAAAACAATCAGATCCTCGACTGCGCCTATGGGATACTCGGCATCGAATTTATGGCGGCAGCACAGGCTCTCGATTTCAGAAAGGAAGAATACAAATTCGGACATGGCGTTCAGAAAGCGAAGGATGTGATAAGAAAATACGTCGACTTCCTGGATATTGACAGGCCACTATATCCCGATCATACACGAATGAAGGAACTTGTGAAATCATGTGAAATACTCCACGAAGTTGAAAAGGTAACAGGGCCTCTGGAATAAAAAAAACTATATTTGTAAAGATCACAGGTAACTAGCGAAAAAATCAAACTATGAAAAAGTACTTAATCCTTTTGCTTCTTTCACTTGCTGCATGTTCCTCTCCTGTTACAAAGGAAAAAAATGCAGGAAATTCCGCATTTATTGATGAGAATACTGTGAATGTGCTCATCGACAGCGTTAAACTCATGAACCCCTCAGCAAATCAGACACTTCTGAAAAAGGGTATCACTCACGCTGCTTCTTTATGGAGGGCTGAAGACGGTACTTCAGCGGATTTCTCTACATTCGTCAAAAGCAACTATATCGGTGATCAGGGAAAAAGATCTGCAGTTTTTAAAAAGATAAGCAACTACTTTGAATCGGTCAACGGGAATTTTAATGAGATAACCCTCGACCTGAAGAAAAACCTCGATGAGGCTGCGGGTGAGATCGATGAGATCGACAGGATGTTCGGCAATTACTCTGTCGGAGCACATCTTTCAGATGATCTTTATTCCAATAAAATTGCATTCATCATTGCTCTTAATTTTCCCTATTTCACTCTCGAAGAGAAGGAAAAGCTTGGTCCGTCGTGGACCCGTGAAGAATGGGCAATGGCAAGGCTTGGTGATTATTTCGTTTCAAGGGTCCCGGCTGAACTGAATCAGGCGCTGGCGGCAGCCGGAGGGAACGCCGACATGTATATAGCCGACTACAATATTTGCATGGACAAGCTTCGCACTGATGATGGTAAACAGATCTTTCCCGACGGAATGCTGCTGTTGTCGCACTGGAACCTCAGGGATGAACTTAAAGCCGATTATGCTGATCGCGTGAACGGTCGCGCTAAACAGGAAATGATATATAAGGTGATGGAACACATTATTAACCAGGACATCCCCCGGGTTGTGATAAATAATCCCGAATATGAATGGGCCCCGTACTCCAATAAAGTCACGAAAAACGGCGAGGCTGTCGAAACCTTAGCCGAGCCTGATACCCGTTATGCACATATAATGAGTATTTTCGGGGCTATGAAGGATATCGATCCCTATAATCCTGAAATGAATACTGCTATTCTCCGTAAGTTTTCAGTCGAGATGGAAATCTCACAGGAAGAAGTTGAAGCACTTTTTGACAGTTTCCTGAGTTCTCCGCTTCTTGTGAAAGTTGGTCAGATAGTAAAAGAAAGACTCGGCCGGGATCTCAGACCTTACGATATCTGGTACAGTGGTTTCAGAGCAAGGACTAGTTTCCCCGAGGATCAGCTGACGGCAAAAACATCATCTCTCTTTCCGAACCCGTCTGCATTTAAAGCCGGAATGCCGGGAATGCTGAAAAAGCTGGGCTGGAGTCCTGAAAGAGCTCAGTATCTTGCTGATAAAATTGTTGTTGATCCTGCCCGCGGCTCAGGTCACGCCTGGGGAGCAGCAATGAAGGGATCTGTATCACACCTGAGAACAAGGGTTTCGGAAAAAGGTATGGACTTCAAAGGTTATAATATTGCAGTACATGAGTTCGGGCACAATGTCGAACAGACTATCTCACTTTATGATGTCGACTACTATATGATGTCAGGTGTTCCAAATACAGCAATAACCGAAGCCCTGGCTTTTGTTTTCCAGAATCGCGACCTTTTTCTTCTTGGCCTGAACGACAATAATCCTGAAAAAGAAAAAATGGAAACCCTCGATGCAGCCTGGTCGCTGATGGAGATCATGGGCGTCGGAATGGTAGACATGAAAGCATGGAAATGGCTCTATGCAAATCCTGAGGCTTCTCCGGCACAGTTCAGGGATGCCGTTAAATCAATTGCAACTGAGACCTGGAACAAATATTTCTCTCCCATTTTCGGATTAAAAGATTCCCCGATACTTGCCATTTATTCACATATGGTGAATTCTCCTCTGTATCTGGCAAATTACTCGTACGGGCAGATAGTACAATTTCAGATTGAGGAATATCTGAAAGGGAAGAAATTACCTGATGAGATCGACAGAATGTTCAGCCAGGGAAAGCTGACACCACAGCAATGGATGATGGGGGCAGTGGAATCGAAGATATCGGCACAGCCGATCCTGAACAAACTGGAAGAAGCGGTGAAGTAAAAGGCACAGGGAACTACAGGCAACCAGAATTCAAAAATAAAAGATATGAAAACCAAAATCTCCGACTACCCGACATTCAATAAGGAATGGGATAAAAAGGAAACTGAAGAAAAGACAAAAAAAATGCTGAAGAAGATCGGCAAGCTTCAGAACAAGATGTATGCCCAGAACAAATTCAGTATTCTTCTGGTTCTTCAGGGTACCGATGCTTCAGGGAAAGACGGACTCACCAAAGGTTTGCTGAAGTATTGCAATCCGCTGGGCATAAAGATTTTCAGCTTCAAAAAACCAACTGAAAATGAATATGCTCACGATTTTCTCTGGAGAGTACACCAGGTAGTACCCCGCAAGGGTGATCTGCAGGTTTTCATCAGATCACATTATGAGGATATCCTGGTACCAACAGTTGAAAAGTTCATTCCTTCTGATGTAATAGAAAAAAGATATGAAGTCATCAATGACTTCGAACGACTTCTTGAAACGAATGGCACAAAGGTACTTAAAATCTTTATGAACGTTTCAAAGGAAGCCCAGAAGGAAAGACTTGTTGAAAGAATAGAGATGAAGGAAAAACACTGGAAGCACAAGGATGGAGACTGGGACACCAGGGAAAAATTCGATGAATATCTCGCAGTATATGAAAGAATAATAAATACCTGCAATGTGATCCCATGGCATCTTGTTCCGTCGGATAAAAACTGGCAGAAGCTTTATGCCGTTGCTGAAGTGGTGCTTAAAACACTTGAGGACCTTGATCTCAAATGGCCTGAACTTGTAAGTGAAAGGTTTACAACTCAGGACAAACAGGAATAATCTTTATAGGAATCAGACAGTAAAATTGCAACATTATGAAAAAGACAATTTTCTCATCAATTTTTTTATGCTTTATTCTTCCCCTGAATGCACAGTCGCGCTACCTGCCGGCGCCTGAGAATCTTAAAGCCCGTGAATGGTTTCAGGATGCAAAATTCGGGATGTTCATCCACTGGGGAGTCTACAGCGTCCTTGGCGACGGAGAATGGGTTATGAACAACCAGAGGATAGACAAACAAACCTATCAGAAACTTCCTGCATTCTTCAACCCCATAGGCTATGATCCGGCAGAATGGGTTGCTCTTGCAAAAGCTGCAGGAATGAAATATATTACGATCACAAGCAAACATCACGACGGGTTTGCAATGTGGGATTCAAAGCTCACCGACTGGGATATAGTTGACCGGACACCTTATGGGAAAGATGTGATCAAAATGCTTGCTGAAGAGTGTAAACTACAGGGAATCAAACTGTTTTTTTATCATTCACACCTCGACTGGTTTCAGGAGAATTATTTCCCGAGGGGGAATACAGGACAAACTGCAGGCCGTCCCGACAGTGGCGACTGGTACAAATATCTCGATTATATGGATGGCCAGCTCACCGAGCTTCTGACAAACTATGGAGAGATAGGAGGCATCTGGTTCGACGGCCACTGGGACAAAAAGGATGCCGACTGGAGGCTCGAAAAAACCTACAGTCTTATCCACAGTCTTCAGCCGGCTTGTCTCGTTGGCAACAATCATCATCTTGCGCCTTTCGACGGAGAAGATTTCCAGATGTTCGAGAAAGATCTGCCCGGACAAAAAACTACAGGCTTCAATCCTGAACAAAAGATAGGAGAATTACCTTTCGAAACATGCGAAACAATGAACAATTCCTGGGGATTCAACCTTCAGGACAAGAATTATAAATCGACAAAGAGCCTTATTCAGTATCTTGTAAAAGCGGCCGGTTTCAATTCAAATTTTCTACTGAATGTTGGCCCTATGCCAAACGGAAAGATTCAGCCCGAGTTTGTTACAACACTTAAAGAATTAGGTGCATGGATGGATAAATACGGAGATACTGTTTATGGTACAAGAGGAGGCCCTGTAACACCACGTTCCTGGGGTGTAACAACCCAGAAAGGAGATAAGGTTTATGTTCATCTCCTGAATCCTGAGGACAATAATCTTCTTCTTCCGGATTTCGGCAAGAAAATAAAAAATGTGACCCTTTACCAGACTGGCTCAAAACTAAAATTCAAACAGGATTCTTTCGGAACAACAATTGCCATTCCGGCTGAATTAATCGATGATACTGATACTATACTGGTAATTGAAATCTGATTTCAATCGCTGCCAGACATTGATCTGAAATTATTTCAAAACTACCTCCAACACAGGGATCACCACCGGAGGTTTCAAGACGGGAAGCTGAAGATTGAGGTTGTTTTTAAACTCATTGCTCCCTGTTGTGTAACGAATCTCCGAAGCATCGTGTAGGAACTGAACATATTTAACCTTGTCGGCCATATCCTCAAGGGTCATTGCACCCATAGGATATGCAAGCAAATGAACATAAAGCCTTTTTGTTACCGGATTATATGTCAGAATTGAATTTGCCGGAGCTTTGAATTCAGCCGGAGCTTCAGTACAATTATAGATCGACCGGTTATTGTATTTCATCCATTCTCCCATTGCCGTAAGCCTTTCCTGTGCCCTGTAATCGAAGGTTCCTCTTGCTGTAGGCCCGACATTCAGAAGCAGATTTCCTCCCTTGCTTACCGATTCAACAAGAAGCTCAATAAGCTGTTCCGGACTTTTCCAGGTTGTCTCATCACGGTAATATCCCCATGAACCTGAGAATGTCTGGCATGTTTCCCAGGGGACTTTCTTTCCGTTATATTCAGGCCATTTGGCTACTTTAACCTGTTCAGGAGTTGTAAAATCCCATCCTCCTTCAACATCCTTCAGATCGAGGCGGTCATCAACAATTATCCCTGGCTGAAGAGATCTTGCAAGTTTGAGAAGACCTTCGGAATCCCAATCATCATGCCCTTTCCCGTTCTTACCGGGAAATGAAAAATCAAACCAGATAATGCTTATTTCACCATAATTTGTAAGAAGTTCCCTGACCTGGTTTTTCATATACTCACGGTATTTACGCATATCTTTTCCCTTGTTCAGCCTTGCATATGCTGTATCATAGTCCTGCCGTTGAGGATGACGGCTGTCAATAGTATAATCGGGATGATGCCAGTCGATGAGTGAATAATAGAATCCCACCTTTAGGCCTTCAGCCCTGAAAGCCTCAACATATTCTTTAATAAGGTCCTTTCCTATTGGTGTGTTTGTAGCTTTATAATCAGTGAATTTTGAATCCCACAGGCAAAACCCCTCGTGATGTTTTGCAGTCAGCACAACATATTTCATACCTGCCTCCTTTGCCATCCTTGCCCATTCCCTGGGGTTAAATAGATCGGGATTGAAATTTTCAAAGTATTTCTGGTATTGTTCATTCGTCATCCGCTCCCTGTTCTTTACCCATTCATGACGGGCTGGTAAAGCATACAGACCCCAGTGGATGAACATTCCGAAACGGGAATTGGTCCACCATTGCATTCTTTGCATTTTTTGTGCTTCAGTCTCCTTCGGAAGCTGGGCAGGAGCCAATTGTGAAATTAATAACATTCCTGCTGCCAGGATGACAAATCCGATAGCTTTTGTTTTCATGGTTACTGGTTAGTTGTTATTGGTTTGAAGATATTAAAAAATGTCCTGACTAAAGATCATTTATGAATTTTTTCAACCTGTTAAAATGAGAGCCTTCCCAATAGATTTTTCCGCACGTACCACATCTCATGAAATGAGTATAGAAATCCCTGGTGCGCTGAGGAAGAAAGTCAATAATTTCATCCCCGTTCACCATAACGAGCAGACCGTTGCACTTTGTACACCTTGAAAAAGGCCGGAAATATTCCCTCAGGCTATATCTGTTTATCACTTCCGAAAGCTGAATGACAGGTCTCTCTGACAGGATCCTGAAGCCCCTTTCCACTTTTTTATCAGACATAAGTTCCCTGTCTCTCGAAAGGATAATCCTGTTCTCATTTATTGCGATGTCAATAATTTTACTGTCGGCAATTGAATCAGCAAATACAGTATCAAATCCGCATAACCTGAGGTATCTTGCAAGCCGTCCGAGATGTTCATCAGCGATAAACCTGAACTCAGACGACACTTCTTCCGGTGTTTCAGATTGATTTTTCAAATTCTTGGATATAAAATCCCTGCGAGGGATTCCTGATCAAACTTTACAGGATTATTCTTTTGTTCAGTGATACTGCATATACCTTCAATATCCTCTGATTTAATACCATATACCCCAAACTTAGGCAACTCAAAAATGGATGTAAGACCTTTCAGAAAATCAATAAAGGCATCAATATAATAGTCATCGGAACTGACTGTCGATTCAATGAAAATCCTTCCGAGAGCAGCATATTTTTTTAGAGCCACACTGTTTTTTCCGTTCCTCCTCAGCTCCCTGACCGTAATTTCGTTGGCAGATGCCATGATGGTTCCGCAGACCACTCCATGAGGTATATTGAACATCCCCCCTATCGATGATGCAAATCCATGTACAACACCCAGCCCTGCATTGGCAAGACAGATCCCTGAAGTGAGTGCTGCAAATGACATCCCGCTCCGCGCACTGATATCCGTACCATCAGAATAGCTCCTTTGAAGGTTATTCTTTAAAGCTTTAAGTCCCTCAACAGCAAGACAATCTGTATATTCACATGACTTATCGGAAAGAAACGCTTCAGTAAGCTGGGAAAAGCAATCCATGCCGCTTGCTGCAGTAACCGCCGGTGGACAGCTTATCGTAAGTTCAGGATCAACAAGAGCCAAATCAGGAACAAAATTATCGTGGCGGAGTGATTTCTTGAATCCGTTTTTTCCAGTTTCAGACAATACTGCATTTTTTGTAGCTTCGCTTCCTGTGCCGGATGTAGTCGGAATGGCAATAAAAGGCACCTTCGAACCGGGGTGTTCCCTTGTGCCGACACCTTCCAGGAAATCCTTCACTGATCTGTTCATGTACAGCATTGCCGATATTGCCTTCCCTGCATCCATAACACTGCCTCCGCCAATAGAGACCACCGCATCGATCTTTTCGCTCCCGAATCTTGCTGTCGCAACATCAATCATTTCAGGAGATGGTTCCCCGGGTATACTAATGATAGTGAAACTGATATCATTTTTCTCAAGTTTTTCAAAAAGCCGGAAAGCAGCTTCAGTTCCTGTAAAGGACCTATCATTCGAAACAATAATGATCTTCCTTCCAAATCCTGAGATCAAACCTGGAAGAATGTCCAGCTTTCCGGGCCCAAATTGGATCAGCGGAAGTTTCGAAAAGCTGAAAGGTCTCACCATTTTGATCTTTCCTTTGGTTCCAGAATATTGTATTTTACCCCGTACCTGGGTTCGGCCATCATATCCTTAACAGTATCCCGCCATTTCAGGTAGTGATCCGTTGTCTTGTGGGCTGCAGCTGCCTCCTCGGTTTCATATGCTTCATACAGCATAAATCTGGTTGGATCGTCAGCCTGCTGAACA